>Ga0185299_10000357_pt1 | contig 133303 bp, 118 predicted proteins | sample PaiPotPPA55metaG_FD_128002 | JGI IMG/M metagenome (GOLD analysis project Ga0185299, IMG submission 128002) | Iron sulfur acid spring bacterial and archeal communities from Banff, Canada, to study Microbial Dark Matter (Phase II) - Paint Pots PPA... ...
ACGCCGAACGCCGAACGCCGAACGCCGAACGCCGACACGCCGACACGCCGACACGCCCTCACTCCCCTTCCAGCGCTTTCGTCGCGACCTTAACCGTCTCCCCTAGCCCAAACCGATCCGGCCGATACATCTCCAGAACCTTCGTCCCTGGCGCAACGGCTTCACCGGCGAAACGCACCCGGCTAAGATAGGTAAAGCGATAGTCGCCGGCTGGGAGCTGATCGCGGAAAATCTCGACTCGATCACCGCGGATAACACGATAGTCCGCATAGTCTTCATCGGTCGAGGATAGATCGGCACCGGCGGCGCGGAAATTCGGGTTAATCGGCTCGAATACGGACGGTACCGGATCATCGATCGCCACAAGCTTTCCTGCGCGGTTCGATTTAATGTTGATAGTGACCACTATCCTATCGCCGACCTTCAAGTTATCTGCCGGCTGTAACTTGCCGTCATCGCCGACCTTCTGATAAATCCGGGAGACCGCATACCCCCGATCCTGACGCGGCTGCTCCACGACCACCGGATATACTTCAAATTGCGCCTCTCCAAAAAACGGGGAACCCGTTCCACTGCGCTGGACCAACAGATCTTTCAACGGATTGGCGGGATCCAGGAGTAACCCCGTGCTCCACGATGGGGTCTTACGATTCACCGTAAAAGGCAGCGACCTGGAACCGGCCACCACCAAACCGTCAACCGGTTTACCAGCGCCTTCCGAAATTCGATAGTAAGTGGCTAAAGCGATCAACGACCAGGCATTTTCTTGAGTGCTATTCCAACACCCGTTATGCCTCTGGCCTAACAACTCCTTGACCAAAGACGCGACCTCCGGAGAACGGGAGCGATACCGCGTCCAGGCCAACAACTGGAACGCATTCTCCCGGGCGCCGGTTCCGTACAGCCAGGCAGCATCCGGCGCGCTCATTTTGGCGTCGAGCAACGCATCCATCACGTCCTTGGGAGCGTTGCCACTCGCCAGAAAGGCCAGGGCCACCATCGCCCGGGTCTCATGCGATAGCTCGCTCCTGGCTTGAAACAAAGCTTCTTCATAAGCGACTTCCGGTTTTCCGGCGGCAGCTAAGGCCCAGGCTGCCAATGCCAGTTCTTGGAACCGAATATCATCATGCACCTGCGGCAGGCCCCGCAGGCTGGTGCTAAGATAGGTTAACAACGATTGCCATTTCTTGGCCGGTAGCTCCATGTCTAGCTGTTGCAACCCGGCCATGACCCAGGCCGCATAAGCGCTCGCGAATAACGACGGCTCGTTCCCGCCGGGCCAAAGCGCCAATCCTCCCGATCCGCTTTGCCGGCTGAAAAGCTCGGTGAGCGTCCGGTCTACGTTCTCCCGCCGGCTCGTTTCGTTAGCTAACAAATTGGGCATCGCCGACTTCAATTGCTCACCCACTAACCACGGCACTAAGCTCGACGTTAGCTGTTCCGAACAATCGTAAGGATACGCGCGCAGCGATGCCACCGCCTCTTGCAACGAAGTTAGACGAGTGTTCGACAAAGTGACGTTCACTACGCCTCGACCTTCCAGCAACTGAGGGTTTACCCCCGAAAACAGGTCCTGTTGTTTTTCCTGAAGATCGCTGAGATAGACCTCGCGTAGCGCCGTTCCGGCCGGGCCGATCACGGTGTCGGCTGCTACTCCATCGGTGTGATCGGGAGCTTGCACCACCCATTGCCAATGGCTGGACCCGGGACTACCAGCCAGAACCGGGAAGTCGACGGTCTGCGCGGAACCATTCTCCAATGTCAGAGTAACCGCCGTTGGCTTGGCGCTGGACAAACGACTGTCGAGCGTCAATGCCACCCGGACGTTTTCCTGGTGACCGGTATCGTTTCTGATAACGGCTCGCGCAGCTAACTGGTCACCCGAGCGTATATACTGGGCCATGCTGGGGATGATTAACAACGGTTTCTGAATCGTGATCGCCGACTCAGCCGAACCAAACTGGTTATTCCCGGCCGCAGCGACTGCCACCAACCGATACCGCGTGATCGCATCCGGCGCGGTAAACTTCGCCGTCACCCAGCCGCTGGCATCGGTACGAAGTGACGGTAGCCAACAGGCGGTGCCCGGGAAATTCGTTCTCAGCTTAATGCCCGGTCCCTCGACACCTCCGCCGCCGATCAGATAACCTTTGTTAGTAAACTGCAAATCTTGCGGGTCTTCGGCGAGCAATGAATCCAGCGTCATCCCCATTTGCACATTTAATGGGATTTGGCCGAAAAAGGTGTTGTAAGGATCCGGCCGCTGATATCCGGTCAGAGCCAGTACACCGTTGTCGACCGCGAAGAAAGTAAGCTGAGCGTTGGCTACCGGCCGGTCTAAGCCGTCTTTAACTTGTAATTTAACTTCGATCGGTTGGTCAGGTTCAAACGCCGTCTTGCTGGGCGCAATCTCGATGCGAAGTCGGGTAGCCGGATCGCTTACGGCTAATTTGGTAAACCCGTAACGAAACTCCGGCGTCTTTATCTTCCGAGTACTATCGGCTGCCCCCCGGATTAACACCGCCGAAACGTAAACATCCGGTAGGTCGTTAGCCGTGATCGGAATTTCCAGCTCGGGTGCGTTACCTTGTAGTTTGACCCGCTCGGATCGTAAAATGTCGCCACCCCGAGCGATATCTACGATCGCTTCCCCGGTAAACGGGCTCTTAACTAAGACTTTGGCGGTGTCGCCGGGATGATACTCGGATTTGTCCGGAACTAAATCGATTTGCGAAGCGTTCCGGAAACTCCAGGTGACGTTTTCGTCGCCACTATCATAGAACGAATATTCTGTCCAAGTTTCCCGCCCGTCCTGATCTTTCGCGTGGGCCCGCAAAACATATTCACCCGCGGCCGGCAAAGTCACCTCAGCGGTCTTCCCTCCCGCTGTCGACCACTTCCCTAGTTGCAACACTGGTTGGAGAGTCTGCCCTTGCCATTCCCCAACTTTTTCGTCGAAGGAGTTAGTGCGAAACGACACCGCCTTGCCTGCGGTTTTAACTCGAATGGTGTCCGAATGCTTTCGGAGCAGTTCCAACTGAACGTCGACCGCTTGATCCAATGGCTTACCATCCGGTGTCACCGCGACGCATTGAACTGGAATCGGTACCCCGGAGTGCACTACGATTGTTTCCGGGACGGCAATCCCGAGATAGAAAGCAGCAGGCGCCTTTTGGAATACGCGGGACTCGGTCACGGTTTGCTGGTTTACGTCCGTCATTTCTACCGTAAACACCCCTTGGAACGGTCTTCCGTTCGGAGCCGGCATCGTTGGCTGGATTACTACCGGATGCTCACCGTCGTAGGAAGCGGAACCGGTCACCGTTGTGGTCTTCGATTGCTCATCCACCGGCGAAAACAAATAGTCCGAGAAATCCGCTGGGCTAAAACTGGTTGGCGCTGCTTGCAACGTCCAACGGACCTTGGCTTGAGTCAGCGGAGCGCCAAAATAATATTTTGCCGTCACTTCTGCCCGGGCCTCCGTACTCGGACTGAGTTGTTTCGGGATAGAAACATTCAGTTCGAAAGCGTTTGGTTGGTAATCGGCTACCTCAAAGTCGCCATACGCGCTCAACTCCGCGCCGTCGGGGTCGCCGAATTGTGCTTTAAGCTGACTTCGACCAACCGAGGTCTCGTTTAGGGGGATCTCCGCCTCGAATGCTCCGTTTCGATCGGTAGCGACGTCGGCCGTGAAAGCAGATTCACCCTGCGCATCTGTCACTACTAGATTACCTTTCCAGCCTTCAGGGGCAGCAAGACCCGACGGCTTGAGAGCGCGGACCAGCCCTTTAACATGAACCGTTTCTCCCGGGCGGTAGAGCGGCCGATCGGTGAAAATGAAGCAGCTTGCATTCGCCAGCGCAGAGCGTTTCTCCCAAGCTAGATAGCGGATATCAAGACCGAAACCGGCAGCCGGCAATCCCTCGGCAGAACTTCCCAGGTGTAACGCATACGCGTCGTTCTGCTCGGTGACTTCGGCCCATTCAACTTCAGGAGTGAACGGAACGATCGCTGTACCCGTCTCGTCGCTGGAGATCTTAGCGATCGGTTTGAAGTCGGTATCCAGCAGATGAATCGCTGCGGACGCCACGGGCAAGCCGGTGGTCAACGAGAAAACGGAGAACCGCAGCTTACCCGCTTCCCGCGCCCACAGCACACCGATGTCGGTTAATTGGATGAGCGCCTGAGCTCCGACCCTTTCTTGGCTTCCTTCTGAGATCGGATCGCCGTCAATAGTTAGGAGCACCATTCCGCCCCGGTTTGCACCGACTATCTCGTTCCAGTTGATCTGCGTCTTAACCTGTTTGTCCACCGTCGCGCCGGTTAACTCGATGGTGCGATCAAAGATTAGTTTGCGCGCAAATTTACTTTCCGGGACCCGTTGGTTAGGCTCGTCCTCGGCTGTCTCCTTATCATTTTGCGGGTAGGCGGCAAACGCGGTTCTGGCCGCCGGACCACTCGCCGGATCTACCAGCAACGCCCGAATGTGCAACCGGCGTACGTTTACAGAAAGCGCCCCAAATTCGCGGGCACCGCCTCGGAACTGATCGCCGGCGACAACCGGTAGATAGATCCGCGGTTTAACCGGCGAGAACTGGATAATTTTCGATCGATCACCCGAAAAAGGCGCACCGTAACTATCGACGACCTCCGGTCCAATCGCCAGGCGATAGGATTGTCCCAGCACGAACTCTCCGAAAATCTGGAGCTCAGAGCTATCGATTACATAACGCAAATGTTCGACTGCGGGTTCGACCTGAAAGAATCGGTTAGCAGACCCGGAAGTGATGTCACCGGCCAGGTCCCTCGTGAATTCAACCCTGATCGCTTTGCCGGAGTGGATATAGTTAGTCGACGCGAATGTTTTAACGGCAAACGGAGGGACATCGCCGATCGAAATGGTCTTGGATTGGCTGATTTCTTCATTACCCGAAACCGACTTTAGGCCTGGTGCAATCTCCAGGCGCCAAGTTTCCCCTCCCTCCAGCGGCTCTTCCGGAGTCACGATCATCCGATCCTTTAATGGCTTTCTCCGGTCTTCTTCAGTGGGTTCGGCCGTCTGCGGATGCTCCCGCATGTTCCAACGCCGGTTCCAATCAAGGTTTTCAGCCGCTACCTCAAAATAATCATCGCCGGTTGCATACCGAACATCACTGGCCGCTTCCTGACCGGCTTCAGAGACAAATCGGAACCGGGTCGGATCTAAATTAGTCTCTAAATTGAACGCGAGGCGAATTTGCGGCTTGGGTGAGAGATCTTGTTCTTGGGGAGCATTCACCGCAGTGACGGCATAGGCGGGAGTCTTTAGAACCGCTCGAAAGCTCTGGCCGACCGGCTTCCCGTTCAGGTCCCGGAAATCGGGCCGGATCGTAACCGCAAGTTGAACGCCCAGCGCCGGAGGAGCCGTGGGAACAAAAACGCCGCTTCGTTGGCTTAACCAGGTGAAGTTCCCGGCTAGGGCCGGTTGGATAACAATCGGCGAATTGGTGGCGATGGTCCCGACCTCCTCACGGGACACAACCGGGTTGGCAAAACGGAACTCGAACGTGCTGGTCGGTTGTAAAAACTCTGCATCCGTTAGCAGTTCGACTTCCTTTTCCGCGGCAGCCGCCGCTGACATTATACCGAACGACAATAAGTGGACCAAGAGGGGTCCGATGAGCTTGGGCATAAAAACGCTTCGCGAGGGAAATACGATCATCCCAGTATCCCGTTTCTAAAACGAGGAAAATCGCTGGAGATGCGGCCCCTAAACGATCCACCTTCGGCTGGCGCTGCTCCGTAGGAGCAACATCTTTATAGCCACGCTATCACAAAAACGCGCTAGCTCCGTAGGAGCGGCATCTGATCGAGACTAGCGCGCGCCAGGCGGGCAGTCATCTGCTCCATATATTATATAGAGCGACACCCATGTTCCTGGTTTACAACTTAGAATTAGGAATTCCGCGGTCCAGACATCGGCTCTAATATGTCGCTCCTAACGGAGCTGGTTCCGATCTGCACACCGACGGCTATAAAGATGTCGCTCCTACGGAGCTGATCGCCTTGTTTGCGTTGGCAGCTATAAAGATTTAGCTCCTACGGAGCACGCGTCCGCGCCACAATAGCAACTTTTCTCATAACTACTGAAACTCAGGCTCCGAGTTCCATTATTACTGGTTGACGAAAAGGGATTGCCCAAACTTTCAGGACGTAGCTTCAGCAAACCAACCTGAATATTAAGCCATTATGCTGAGTTGCTCCGTAGCTCGGAACCTGTCCAGAGCGCTATTAGAATTGCATAATCCGGGACCCAACATCGACTTTCCCACCCGGTTATTTGCTAGCCTGCGCCTCTGCTTCGCTTGCGATTTCTACTCCTTCAATGAATGGACGGATAAGAACGTCGAGCGAATCGAAATCTACCCTAATTGGGATGTGAGTCTTAAGATGTTCAAAGACTATCTGAGCGAGCACCCCTCGATTGAGGCGATTTATCAGAAGCGACTGAAAAGCGCCGTCAAAGTCTCCGATTTTGTTAGCCTTACCCAATGGCGCCAGAACCGGCTTTACAACGAGTTTGTCGAGCTCCGTAAACAGGACTATCAGCTTACTTTCATCAGCGCGGAGCAATTGCCCAAGCTCGCGGTGGGCCTTAATCGAGCTACCCGAGACTTTTCGGAAGAAGAACGATTTCTGTTGAACCTGCTGCGCCCTCACTTAGTTCAAGCCTACCGCGAGAGTCGCCTTTTCTCTTACCTTAACGAGGCAGCCGGTATTTCCAGTGACGGCTTTATCGTCGTGGATCGAGCCTGGCGGATTCGCTATGTCAATGCCCGGGGGTTAAAGCAATTAAAAGACTATTTTGGCGAGCAACCCGGTGGTGCGTTGCCGGCGCGAGTCAGTAATTGGCTTCAGGAAAAGGTTCGCCCAAAGTCAGCCGGCGAACTGCCGGTACCAGATCTAACGGTCGGTTCAGATCACCGGTCGCTGACCGTCCAAACCGTCGCGAGCGGCGACGGGACCGAATATCGATTATTGTTACGCGAGACGGTTCAACAGTTAGATGCTCGGCCTCTGCAAAGCTTAGGTCTAACAACCCGCGAAGCGGAGGTTCTCCTCTGGTTAAGCCAAGGAAAGAGTAACTCCGAGATCGCTATCATTCTCACCACCAAAGTCCGCACTATCGCGAAACATCTCGAACGCGTATTCGCTAAGTTGATGGTGGAAAATCGTACCGCCGCGGCTCATACGGCGCTGGAGGTGTTGCGGGCGTGACGGAGATATCCCGAAGGGATTAAAGGACTCAGCCTGGGGTTTTAACCCCAGGATATATCCAACCCACAGATCCGCCCTGAAGGGGCGGGAGATGGTTGGTTCCCAATGCGGTTCGACCTTCGAAATGCGGTTCGGCCTTCGGAGCGCAAATTCGCTCTGCCGCCCCTTCAGGGCGGGTCGTCTTTCTTATCGATACCTGGGGTTAAAACCCCAGGCTGAGTCCTTTAATCCCTTCGGGATAATTCAGATTAAGCGCTTCGCGCCTCCACCTAAACATGCCGCCCCAAAATCCTCCCCAGAATCGCTTCCTTGAGCGCAGTGAATTCAGTATTGGCGCGATCCCGGGGGCGATCGAGCGGAACCACGGTTTCGAAGGTAACCCGCCCGCCTTCCATGAGAAGGATTCGATCCGCCAAGGCAACAGCTTCTTCAACCTCATGCGTCACTAAAACGGCGCTGAACCCGCGCTCGAGCCAAAGGCGTTCAATGAGCGCCTGCATCTCCAGACGGGTCAAGGCGTCCAGCGCTCCCAGCGGCTCGTCGAAAAGCAGCAAATTCGCGTTACTGGCCAACGCGCGAGCCAGAGCCACCCTCTGCCGTTGACCGCCAGATAGGATAGAAGGCCACTCATGCGCACGATCGCCTAGCCCTACCTGTCGCAACGCATCCTCAGCCACCTGGTCGCGCGCGCTGTTCCGCGGAGCCGCCAGGGCGACATTTGCTTTGACCGATTTCCACGGCAACAAGGCAGCATCCTGAAACATCAACCGAGCGTGCCGGCTCAAACCGGTCAGGCGTTCGCCAGCGATCTCAATCCAACCGCTGGAAGGCTTCTCCAGTCCGCAGAGTAGCCGCAAGAGCGTTGACTTTCCGCACCCGCTCTTTCCTACTACCGCCACCAGCTCCCCGGGCTCCACCCGGAAATCCAGAGAGTGTAAAACTAGACGACCGCCAAACTCTTTGCTTAGAGCGTGCGTACGCACTGCGACCGCTTCGGTGGATTTCTCGGAGGCCGCTTCGGGCCTAGTCTCTAACAAGGTGTTGTTTGGCATACGCGTTCAGAAGGTCGAGGTGGCCACAGGTTGCTGCGGCGAGGCTCCCGAATAGCTTGGAAAGCTTCGCAGCGAGATCTAGTTTTCGCGTCAAAAATTCGCGGCATTGGGCCGGTGCGCGGGCCGAGCCGTTCCCATCGTGCGGCCAGATCGAAAGGCAATCAAGCTGCCGAACGCCCGGACACGGCTCGGCAGCGTCTCGGCACAGGAAGCCATAGATTCTAGAGGGCGCCAATCCCTTCGCGAACCGTTCGCGGACGCTCCGGAGCCTCGCCCTACCATAGTCGCGTTGCTCCCTCACCTGTAAGCCGGATTCCATCGCAATAGCCAAGCTTCGAGCGCCCGAGTGATAGTGTCGGCTGACTTTCCTAGAATCGCGTAAAGTAGAATACCGACCAGGACGATATCGGTTTGCAAGAACTCACGCGCATTCATGGTCATATAACCAATCCCATTCGTACATGCGATCGTTTCCGCCACGATCAGCGTTACCCACATAATCCCGAGCGCATAACGGAGCCCAACCAATATCGATGGCAACGCACTCGGCAACACCACTGTAACCAGCAATCCCCAGGGGCTCAGACCATAGATTCGTCCCATCTCGATTAGCTTGGGATCGGTAGACCGGATTCCGTGGATGGTGTTAACGTAAAGAGGAAAAAACACTCCCACCACGATAAGAAAGAGTTTGGCGGACTCGCCGATTCCAAACCAAAGAATCACCAACGGAATCATCGCCAGATGCGGGATATTGCGGAGCATCTGCAAAGACGAATCAAATAAGAGATTGGCTGGACCTACCAATCCGTTCAATAAGCCAAGGGCAAAGCCAATAGTCCCCCCTATGACCAGGCCGGCGAGCGCACGCTGGAAACTCTCCCAAAGATGCATGGGCAGCTCGCCAGTTAAAGTCAGATGAAAGCCGGCTTGCAGCACTTCTAACGGCGACGGCAGGACGCGATGCGGGATCAACCCGCTCCCGGCAAAAATCTGCCAAGCGATGACCAAGCTAAGCGGAACCAGCCACGGTCCAGCCAGCCGGATCAATCGGTTACGGTAAACTTGCGACTCGGCAGCCATCTCAAATAATTAACGGATCTTTCACCACAGACACAGAGTCCACGGAGACAGGATTTGAAGGGAGTTTTTACCCCTGACCATCCTTGTGTACCAAAGACCGACTGTCACAAGCCGGAAGAACAGAACAGTTTCACAGCAAGGCCACAAAGGTCACAAAGGTTTGGTTCCTAAAATCTGCCACCTTGTATCGAAAGGTTCTGTCTTTGCGGCCTTCGCGGCCTTGTTGTGGAAATCGTCTGTCTTGGTGTCTTTTGCATATTTGCGTGAGGATTTTCTGTGGTTGGGCCTCTGTCGCGCTGTGTCTCGGTGGTGAATTCTAACCCCCGGGCGAAAATTCATTGGCAATCACTTCGCCAGGTGAAAAATCAGCCGCTAATTCCCGGTCTTCCTCCCCATTATCTAGTGGTAACTTGGGTAAGAGCAGCTCGGCCGTTCGGTATGCTTCCTCCAGATGCGGATAGCCGGAGAAGATGAAGGTATCGATACCCAGCTCGGCATACTCTTTCATCCGCTTGACCACGTTCTCAACGCTGCCAACGAGAGCCGTCCCTGCGCCGCTGCGGACGAGTCCAACTCCGGTCCAAAGATTGGGGCTGATCTCCAAGTCCTTTCGAGAGCGCTTAGTACCAGCCAGCTTGTGCAACGCCAGCATCCGTTGTTGGCCAACCGAGTCCTGGCGCGCCATGGTTTGCTGGGCGACCGCAACCGTACTGTCCGTCAACTGGCTAATCAGACGATCTGCGTCATGCCAAGCTTCTTCCTCTGTTTCCCGCACGATGATGTGCAGACGGATACCAAATTTCAGGGTACGACCGTATTTCGCGTAGGCGTAGTTGCGCGCTTTCGTCAGCTTCTCCTTAACCTGATCCGGAGGTTCACCCCAGGTCAGATAATAATCGACGTGCTTCGCCGCTACATCGATAGCGCCATCAGAAGAACCTCCGAAATACAGCGCTGGATAGGGCTTTTGCACCGCCGGATATAACAACTTCGTTCCCCGCACCCGTAGCTGTTCTCCTTCGAAATTAACTTCGCCTTCGTTCGCCAAAACTGAACGCCAGATGGTCAGAAACTCATCCGTGATCTTGTATCGCGTATCATGGTCGACAAACAATCCGTCTCCGGCCAGCTCAACGGGGTCTCCTCCGGTAACGACATTGATCAGGATTCGTCCATTACTCAGCCGATCGAAGGTCGCCGCCATCCGGGCAGCTAAACTCGGCGAAACCAACCCTGGTCTAACCGCCACCAAAAATCGCATCCGCTTGGTATTAGCGGCCAGAAAAGAGGCCGTGACCCAAGCATCTTCACAGGAACGTCCGGTCGGCAACAACGCTCCATAAAATCCCAAGTTATCGATAGCCGCGGCAACCTGTTGGAGGTAGCCCAAGTCGAGCACTCGCCCGCCGTGGCTTGTACCCAGGTAGCGGCTATCTCCGTGTGTAGGAATGAACCAAAAGACTTTCATGGTGTTGTGGTGTGCGAGGTGAAAACGATGTCGGCAACCCGGATGGCCTTCGGCATCAACCCGAGTCGCAAGAAAATGTCAGCCGCAGCCTGTTGTTCATTCACAACTTCAGCGGTAATCGGCCTAGCAAAATACCGCTGTTTACGAACTTCAGACCGTTCCATCACGGCTGCGGGTATTCCGAGTTTTTCTGCTAGAAAATCGGCGGTTGCCTTTGGGTCCTCCTTCGCTTGCTTCCCCGTTTCTGAAAGCACCGCCATTACCACATCGACGACTTTGGGATTGGCGTTTAGGAACTCAGCGCGACCAAAGTAGAATTCTCGATGCCCATTTAACCCGGCGCCGTTCACTATTAATCTTCCGCCTCCGACTTCAGCCGCAGCCAGAAAAGGGTCCCACACCGCCCAACTATCCACCGCTTTTGCTTCGAAAGCGGCGCGGGCATCCGGCGGTTCGAGATAGACCGGTTTAATATCCGCAAACGTCATCCCCTCCCGGGCCAACAATTGCGCTACGACTAAATGCGCGCTCGATCCTCTCGCGAATGCCATGGTCTTGCCCTTAAGTTCCGCAAAGGTATGGATACAAGACTCTTTGGGTACGACCACGCCGGTACTCTCTGGGCTAGGGTTGCTAGCGGCAAAAATCTGGAACGGAATCCCAGCCGCCTGAGCAAAAAGCAGCGGCGCATCGCCGGAGTGACCAATATCGATGCTCCCTCCGTTCAAGGCTTCCAATAAGGGAAGCCCAGATGGGAACTCCCTCCACTCCACTCTATACCCGAGCGGCGTTAACGCTTTCTCCAGCAATCCCGCTGTCTTCGTGAGGAGCAATGCCCCCGACTTCTGGTAACCAACCCGAAGAACTTTGCTCGACTCGGCCCGCACCGCCGGCCCGACCATGCAAAGCATGGCAGCAACGGCGAACCAGCAGACCATCCCCTTCATTGAACCCAAGACCCGGCAGCCAAGCATTCCAAACAAAAGCCTACCGCTTCGGTATAGTCAAGAGAGGTTCACGGTTCGCCGTTCACGGTTCACAGTTCGCGGTTCGCCGTTCCCCATAAAGCCTGTCGCGCCGTAGGCTTTGCGAAGGCGGATCCCATGTGTCCCATGAGTCCCATCCGAGAATGAAGCCAACGATCGCCCTATTGCTGACGGCGCCCCCAATGCCTCACTACCTAAAAATTAGTTTGAAGAAACGACTTCAAGTCGTGAGAAATGAGCATGGCTTTAAACGATACCCCCCAAGAAGCAATTGCTGGCGGAAACACTGTTCTGGGCATTGAATTCGGCTCGACTCGCATCAAGGCCGTGCTGATTGGCGAGGATCATACACCGATCGCGTCGGGGAGCTATGATTGGGAGAACCGGTTCGAAAATGGCATCTGGACGTACAGTCTCGAAGATGTTTGGGCGGGCTTGCAAGAAAGCTATCGGAAACTGGCCCAGGAGGTCTCCGATAAGTACAACACCCGGTTGCAGACAGTTGGCGCGATAGGCTTCAGCGCCATGATGCACGGTTATTTGGCCTTCGATAAGGATGGAAAACTACTGGTTCCATTTAGGACCTGGCGAAATACCACGACTGCACGGGCGGCCGAGACCCTCACTGAACTATTTCAATTCAACGTCCCTCTTCGTTGGAGCATTGCCCACCTTTATCAGGCGATATTGAACCGGGAACCCCATGTCAAAGATATCACCTTTTTGACCACCCTGGCAGGCTATGTCCATTGGAAACTGACCGGGCAAAAGGTGTTAGGCATCGGCGATGCGTCCGGAGTGTTTCCCATCGACAGTAAAACCAATGATTACGATGCCAGCCGGATCGAGCTGTTCAACCAGCGCCTGGGTGAAGAAAAAATCGCGTGGAAGCTGTTAGACATTCTTCCGAAAGTTCTGGTGGCTGGAGACACCGCCGGGACGCTTACCGAAGACGGTGCTCGCCTGCTTGATCCCACAGGCTCACTGAAAAGCGGTATCCCACTCTGTCCGCCAGAAGGCGATGCCGGCACAGGCATGGTGGCTACGAACAGCGTGGCCGTACGAACAGGCAACGTCTCCGCAGGAACATCCGTCTTCGCCATGATCGTGCTGGAAAAGGCCCTTTCGAAATTACACCCGGAGATTGATATGGTGACCACGCCCAGCGGTAAGCCGGTGGCCATGGCGCATACTAACACTTGCACCTCCGATCTCGACGCCTGGATCGGTTTGTTCCGCGAATTTGTAGATGCGCTGGGGGTGGAGATCGCTCAATCCAAGCTATTTGAAATATTGTATAAAAAGGCGCTCACGGGTGACGCGGATGCCGGCGGCCTTCTGGCGTACAATTATTTTGCCGGCGAGCCTATTACCCACGTTGAAGAGGGGCGTCCCCTGTTCGTCCGCAAACCGGAAAACCGCTTCTCCCTTTCGAACTTCATGCGTGCGCATCTGTTCTCATCACTCGGTACATTGAAGATCGGAATGGATATCCTGTTTGAACAGGAGCAGGTGAAGATCGACAAGGTCCTCGGTCATGGCGGGTTTTTCAAAACAGAGGAAGTCGGCCAGAAGATCATGGCGGCAGCGCTGAATGTTCCCGTGTCCGTGATGGAGACCGCCGGCGAAGGCGGCGCCTGGGGAATCGCATTACTAGCCGCCTACCTCCTCCATAAGGACAAGAATGAACCCTTGGAGACCTATCTCTCCACCAAAGTGTTTGCCGGGGACAAGAGTAAGACGGTCGCTCCCGATCAGCGAGATGTGGACGGCTTCGCGGCCTTCATGGAACGTTATAAAGCCGGAATCGCGATCGAAAGTGCCGCGGTAAATGCGCTGAAATAGGCGGGAAAGCCTGTGTCCCGAAGGGACTGGGCTATTCTGCTAGACCATTTCATGGCCGAAACAAAAGCCTGAGTATCGGATCGACTTTTTCCTGATCCCTCACTATCGATCTCACCTCTCACCCCTCGACGCGCTTTACGCTTGCTCAGGGCAGGCCTCTCACCTTCAGGAGCCCTGCCCGTAATACGCATTTTTCCCGTGTTTACGGAAGAAATGCTTATTCAATAAATGCTCAGGAATTGGCGGGGCTTGCGGATTGAGCTGAAGCGCGCGATACGCCATCTCCGCGACAATCTCTAGAGCAGCGGCGTTCTCTACCGCTTTCTTGCCGCTAGGTCCCCAAGCGAAGGGACCATGATTTAAAACCAGTACTGCGCCCATCGTATCCGGATCCAGCCCCTGAAACCGCTCAACAATGACATTGCCGGTTTCCCATTCATACCCCGCATCGATCTCCGATGCCGTTAATGGGCGGGTAACCGGTATTTCACCGTAAAAATAGTCGGCATGCGTGGTTCCGAAACAGGGGATGGCTTTGCCCGCCTGCGCAAACGAGACCGCGTAACGGGAATGGGTGTGAACGATCGCCCGAATACCGGCAAAGGCTTCAAACAAGCGCCGGTGCGTTGGCGTATCTGAAGAAGGTCGCAATGATCCTTCCACTACCTTCCCTTCTAGATCGACAATAACGATATCCTCCGCCCGGAGGACGCTGTAATCGACCCCACTCGGCTTAATCGCAAAAACCCCACGCTCATGATCCGCCACACTGACGTTACCGAACGTCAGATCGCACAGCTTGTACTGCGGTAACAGCAGATTCGCTTCGTAACACTCGTGCTTAATGTCACGGTAACCGCTCATACGAGAATTAACCGCGAATGGACACGAATGAACGCGAAAATAGACACGAAGAAAAGGCGAACCGCAGATTGACGCAGATGTACGCAGATACATTTCTGGCGGAGCCATCTCCGCCGGTCTGGCGAAGCCTTATCTGCGTATATCTGTGTTAATTTTACCCCGGAGACTTTCGGGGCTGCGGTTGGATTCATTCTCTTTGTCTTCGCGTCCATTCGCGGTTGTTTTGTAATCTGCGGATCTTTTAAGTCTTCTAATTCGATCTGTGGTTCTGGAAAACGTTCTCGCCCGGGTACGGCATCGGATTCGGTAGTGGCGTGTAAACGCGTTCCATACCGACCATCTTGAATGCGTCGTAGAGCACCGCAGCACAATGACCGAAGGCTACGGCAGCATGATGATGGAATCGCCCGAGTAGAACATGGCGATAGAATCGGCTGAACCCTGGCAAATACGCCGTCCCGGTACAACCGAAAGTCTTCGGATCGAGGTCCAGAAAATGGCCTTCCATCAAGTAAGCCTGCATCTTATCGCCGACACCGTGTACCTGGACGACTGTGATCGGTGACGCCGCGAATTGACCCTCGATAGTACCGCGAGTGATGTCTGCCGGCGTGTCCGGCTCCATCATACGCTTCATAATCACCTGGTACTTCATCTCCGGGTTTTTCAACAGCTTGGTGGAGGCGTTCCCGCAATGAAACATTCCGACCATATCTTTGAGCGGGTAATCTTTCAGACTCTCATGCAGATCTTTTGGGATGCTGTGATTGATATCGAGAATTCCCACCGTCGCATCCGAAGCATACTGCCCAAGCAGCTCCGCAATCAGAGAGTAGCAGTCGTTCTCACAGGCAATGGGAAATCCACCGTGAGCCATCCGACCGTTAATGAAACAGGGAACATGACGCAGACTAAGTTCCTGTTCAGACCAGCATTGCGTTGCCGCACCCGATAACTTCAGTTGGTCACGGAAATTTTTGATAGCCCGTTCATAGACCGAAAGCCGGTCGGCGAATGCTTCGTCTGGAATACTCGGCATTTCTCGCTTCATATCCGTTTTAATCCTGACCGTGTCTTCGCCTTTGGCCTTAATCCGTTTGATCTCGTTTTGTAGATCAAACAAACCGAGTTCCTCAACCTCGATTCCGATCGAATTGACCGACGCCAGGTTATAGTTGCAGGTTTCGAAATCCCGAGGCCGGGGTCCGAACAATCCTACGGTCGCATTGCCAATCCCTTTCACCACTTTCACCACTTTGATGAAATGGGCGATCTCGCTTACGGCTTCATCTGCGCCGACCACCGGGAACTCAGGCAAATGAACTCTTTGAGCCAGCCCGCGTTTGCTCACCGCTAGTGCCGCCGACAAAAGCCCGCACAGTGCGTCCCCCCGCTTCTCCAGCAGCGTGGCGCCCGACTCTTCCGCCGCGGCAATCATCATCACCGGTCCCGGGAAAAGCTTGATAAAGTAGGCGTCCTCAATCTCGGGCGAAAAGTTGCCCAGGTAATAGACTACCGCGTCGCAGCCGGCTTCTTTAAATTGACGAGCCGCATCGGCGGCATGGTCCTTGGTCTCAATGATCTGGCTCGGTCCCACAGGAACAAATGGCTCGATCCCAGCTTGCCGGCAGCCCGCTAACACTCTCTTGGTCCGTTCTTCTGAAAGAGAGCGAGGGAAACAATTTCTTGAGGCTGAAACCAGGCCAAGCTTGATGTCAGGTGAATACGTACCAAGAGGGAGATACATGGGTGGATAAGAAGTGGGTGATTAGTATGGGTGAGAGGTCGCAACGGAATAGTAATCAGTAATCAGTGATCAATGTTTTTCCAGATCGGCATTCCGGAACTGATTACTGTACCACTGTTTACTGATTACTGTTCCTTAGAGTAAACGCCATAAATGCGATTTTAGCCGGGGGTCACTTGATGTAAACGTATAAAATTCGGGTCACGAAGAAAATAGGCATATGCATAGTTTATAACGTAACTTTATCCAGTTATCGTAATACACGGTGATCGATGACACGTCAGGTCGCAGCTTGCCGAATTTGGCGGGGCGAGGCTCCACGAACGACCCATTTTGCCTACCGGAGCGATTTGGTATGGCATTACCGTCGATCGGCTGTTCCCCTGCTTCGGTAGGGCGAAAAACTCGGCGCGCCCAGAGCTTTGTTTCCTTTTGTGTGTAATCGCGCCGAGTTTTGAGCCCTACCGAATCAGCGGGCCGCATCGCCCATTTGTTCCCCTGACCTGCCACCATTTTACAGGCTGATTGCACCGTAGACCGACGGCTCGGCCGCGACGTCAACGCGCTTCGCGGTAACCGATCGCTATTTCGGGAGCCTCGCCCCACCAAAATTTGCCTCCCTATGCTATTGTCAGCTGTTTGCCGGCTCTATTTGTCATTTGTCATCAGCCGTGCCCACTGCTTTTTTGCTACTGAAATCATATCTCATCAATACCACTCACCGCTATGAGCTCATCTTCCCAAACCTTGGATGGCATCGAAATCAGGGGACCGATCGCCGAAAATTTCTCTGAGATTCTAACACCGGAGGCACTGCGGTTCGTGGCTCGCCTGCAAAGAGAATTCAACGCTCGACGCAAAGAGCTACTTGAACGGCGCGAACGGCGGCAGGCTGAGATTGATCAAGGCAAAAAGCCTGATTTTTTGGCGGAGACAGCCCATATCCGGGCGGGCGATTGGCAGGTGGCGCCAATTCCGAAAGATTTGCAAGATCGCCGGGTGGAAATCACAGGTCCGACTGATCGTAAGATGGTGATCAACGCGTTGAACTCGGGCGCTAAGGTTTTCATGGCCGATTTCGAGGATGCCAATGCTCCGACCTGGAACAACATGATCGAAGGACATCTCAACCTTCGGGACGCGATCCGGCGCACCATTGAATTCACTAGTCCGGAAGGAAAAGAATATCGGTTACGGGACCAGGTCGCCGCCCTATTGGTTCGCCCACGCGGCTGGCATCTGGTCGAAAAGCATCTCTTCGTCGACGGTGAACCGATTTCCGGCGGGCTGTTCGATTTCGGGCTTTATGTTTTTCATAACGCTAAAGAGCTGTTGGCGCGAGGAAGCGGGCCTTATTTCTACCTGCCAAAAATGGAAAGCCACCTCGAAGCCAGGCTCTGGAACGATGTCTTTAACCTGGCTCAGGACGAATTGGGCATATCCCGAGGCTCAATCCGGGCGACGGTTCTTATCGAAACCATCTTGGCCGCGTTTGAGATGGATGAGATTTTGTACGAGCTCCGCGATCATTCTGCGGGCCTCAATTGTGGGCGCTGGGATTATATCTTTAGCTGCATCAAACGGTTTCGAAACAACCCGAACTTCATTCTCGCCGATCGCGTGCTGGTCACGATGACAACACATTTTATGCGGTCGTATTCGCTCTTATGCATCAAGACCTGTCATCGACGTGGCATCCATGCCATGGGTGGTATGGCGGCTCAGATCCCGATCAAGAATGACGAAAAGGCCAACGCCGAGGCTTTTGCCAAGGTGAAAGCAGATAAAGAGCGCGAAGCCAACGACGGTCACGACGGAACCTGGGTGGCCCATCCCGGGCTGGTTCCGGTTGCTCTCGAAGCTTTCGATGCAGTGATGAAAACGCCGAATCAGATCGACCGAAAGCGCGAAGATGTTTCCGTCGCCGGGGATGACCTGCTCCGTTTCGGCCCCGAAGAGCCGATCACCGAGCAAGGCTTACGCACCAACGTCAGCGTCGGGGTCCAATACCTGGAAGCATGGCTGCGTGGTTCCGGGGCTGTTCCTATTTTCAATCTGATGGAAGACGCCGCCACCGCGGAAATTTCCCGGGCCCAGGTCTGGCAATGGATCCGGAGTCCCAAAGGCAAGTTGTCTGATGGTAGGAAGGTAACGGCCGATCTGTTCACGACCGTTCTGGGCGAGGAACTGAAGAAGATCGAGAATTGGCTCGGTCCTGATCGCTATAGTAAAGGACGTTTCCAGGATGCCGCCGATCTCTTCTCGAGAATCACCACCAGCGATGAGTTCGTCAGTTTCCTGACGTTACCCGGCTATGACCGGTTAAATTAAGGAGGCGCGTGAAAAACCCAAGGCGCCTGGAGGGGAGCCGCTTTGTAGGCTGCCAACTCTATCGTGTTGCAGCAAGCGGCTCCCGGAAGCCATCTATGTCGCGTTTGTTCTATAGGCCCCAATCGTGGTGGCACGCTAGTCCGGAGCTCGAGGGGCGGATTCCTACCGCCGGGTTGTTCTCGGGAGCCGCCTGCAAATGACCGATAGACTTGCCGCACTACAAAGCGGCTCCCCTCCCGGCGCTCGGGCGAACGACGACCGCCGGAACGAGAACAAAATAAACCGCGAACCAACCGCCAACCGCCAACCGCTAACCCCAACCACCCCATGCTTATCGATTTATCTGACCGCGCAAAATTTCTGGTTACCGGCGGTGACCGCGTGCGTTTTCTTAACGGCCAATTAACCAACGACCTGAAGGACGCTAACCCCGGGCAGACGGTCTACGCGTGCGTTCTAACTGTGAAAGGGAAGCTTTGTGGCGACCTCTTCGTTACCCCGATCGAGGACGCCTTTCTGCTGGATTGCCATCCGGATCTCCGCGAAACGCTACTAGCCCGATTAGAAAAATACGCGATCGCCGACGATGTCGAGTTCGCGGACCAAACTGACCTATTTTCCTTGTTTCACACCCTCGCGCCCGAGCTTCCCAAAGCCATTTTGCCCGAGGGAACCGTGTCACGTTCCAACCGATTTGCGGTGGAAGGTAATGACCTGCTGGTGCCGGTTGCTCTGAAAAACGTTGTCCCACAGTTATTGCAAGAAAAAGTGCTGGAGACCGAACAGATTGAAGCCTTCCGGATCGAACAAGGCATCCCTGAATGGAGTAAAGAGTTAGGCGAAGATGTGATTCCAAACGAAGCCGGATTGGACCAGCGGGCGATCAGCTACACCAAAGGATGTTATGTCGGCCAAGAGGTGATTAGCCGGCTGAAGAGCCTGGGCCGCGTGAACCGGAAATTGCGCGGTATTCAGTTGATCAGCGGCTCTACTTTAACCGCTGGCGACAAACTCGTGAATGATTCGGGCCAGCTAACCGGGACCGTCACCAGTGCTTCTAAAAGCGAACGACTGGCCGGATGGATCGGGCTGGCCTATTTGAAACGCAATTTTGATCAGCCTGGCTCCCGGTATCATCTTCAACCCCCAAACAATTCTGACTTGATCGGAACGGCAGAAGTCCGCAGCCTTCCGTTCATCCCATGATGAAACGATTTATCGCCCTTGCTGTAACGCTGACCGTAAGCAGCTCCGTCCTTTTGGCCAAAGATGTCGCGGTGTTCGACGTCCAATGGAAAGAAGGCAAGCAAAAACAGACCAGGACCTTTGCGATCGCGTTCGACGAGGATGCAGCTCCGTACACGGTCTATAATTTTAAGAAGTTGATCAAAGAGAAGTTTTTTGTAAAGACCACCATCCATCGGGCGATTCGGAATTACCTGATTCAGGGCGGTGATCCATTAACCAGGAAAAAGGACCGGAACATCATGGGAACGGGCGGTCCCGGCTACACTCTACCGGCGGAGATTCGCCTTAAGCATGTGCGCGGGGCAATCGCCATGGGGGCTCTCCCGATTAAGGTTAATCCGAAACTCGAATCCAACGGCAGCCAATTCTATATCTGTTTGACCAACATTCCCGCGCAGGACGGCAAAGACACCGTCTTTGGTCACGTAGCGGGCGGAATGGATGCTTTGATCGAGATCAGCAATGCTGTGGTAGATACCAACAATAATCCGATCAATCCGATCGTCGTTACGAGGACCTATTTGATCGATGAGTCCAAGCTAGGCGGAACCGCCGCGAAGTTTTAGGTAATTTGGTAAGACGACAGAGATCACAAAAACGGACTAGTTCACAGCAAGATCGCAGGGGCCACAAAGACTGATTTCAGAAATTCAAAGGGGCTGTCTTTGCGACCTTTGTGGCCTTGTTGTGAAATATTTTCTCTTCGTGGCTTTGTGAGCTTTGTGAACTATTTACTTAAGCGGTGGCAAAGTCGCTTCCAGGCCATGATGAGCAGGGAGAGGTCACGGAACAGGCCCTTGCGTGATCCGCGCTCTATCAATTTCGATACGGGACTATCTCTTGTTTGTCATGAAACCCGATTTGGTCGCGGGCTTTTCAGAAGGGTTCTCGCCCTTTGTCGCAACCGTATAGAGCACAGATAAGGTGGGCCCGCACCACGACTTCGCCCTGCTCACCACGGCCTCGTCCCGCGGCCGCGGGAAGGCGCGCTCCACAAATAGCCGGCCAATATCCCCCGCTCTCTCCTCAATTCGCCCCGTGCAAATAGGTATCCCAACCGAAATACGTCGAAAATGCTTCGTTCAACACTTCGGCCGTATGTGATGCGTTCATCGCCGCATGATGTTCGAAGCCGTGCTTACAAACATGCCTCATTAGCTCCTGTAAACGTGGCACTTTGACTACGGCTCGGCTGCCGAATGTAGCCAACGGATCATCGACGAATTCCCCATCGCCGACGTAGGTCCGGATCACACCATCGCGGTCATCGGTGGTAATTCGAGCATAACTGAACGGACCGGCTGGAGTCCGGCCGGCAACCGTGCCGTAAGTGTTTTCTGTGCCTAACGTGGTCGCCAGAATTTCGGCGTTTGCCATCTTAACATCGGAGAAGAAACTCTTCGCCCAGTTACCACAATGGAAAAGGACGCACTTGTCCGGGTCATTCCCGTAGTTGTTGTTCCAATCAACCAGAGCGCTCGGTTTTCCTGAAGCCAGTTGTAGCGCATACATTGACGCCACTCCGGTGATATCGACCTCGCACGCGCTCGGCAAAAGGCTTTCACTCATCATGCTCATCAAAGTGCAGACATTGACTCCGTAGTTTTGCTGCAAGGAGTCCCAACACTGGATAGCCGTTGCGTCGATCCCATAGCGCACCATCCAGTCGTCTATCACGATCCCAAGTTTCGCCATTTTCACGAGTGCCGGCGCCGGTACTGCTCCGGTAGGAACATAAGAACGAATCGTTCCCAGCCGCTCGCCCACTCGCTTGTCGCTATCTGCTATCTTTTCCGCACTTCCAAAGATCTCCGATAGATCCGCCGTGCTGACACTGATCCCAAAAGCTTGCAAGAGTTTCTCGCTGTAACGGGTGGTATTAAACGCATTCGGTCTCGCCCCGATGGCGCCGAGACGCGCATTCTCCAGATGGCGAACCACGCGACATATCGCAGCGAATCGTTTAATATCGGCGCGGAACGAATCGGTCACTGGGTGGACCGTATGAAGTTCGGTCAGGCTGAACGGATAGCCGTACTGATAGAGGTTGTTGCAAACTGAAATCTTACCGCAAAATGCGTCTCGTCTAACATCTACCGCAAACTTAGATAGATCATCGGGATAGGCCTGCACCAGGATCGGTACTCTCAGACCGGAAAGCTTTATGGTGTCAGCAATGCCTTTCTCGTCTCCAAAGTTTGGGAGAGTAACGAGGATTCCATCGATACGATGCCGATTCTCGTCAAAAAGGGCGGCGCATTTCTGAGCATTGGCCCAGGTTTCCACCGCGCCTAGTTTAGTAGCCTGCTCATCGAGAATCACTGCATCGATGTTCTGTTCACCTAAAACGGAGAGGATGTCCTGACGCCCTTGCGTGATCAGGCTGTCGGGAAAGAAGTTTCGGTTCCCAACGATTACGCCTAACACGATGTTTTGCTGGTTTTTCATAGTTAGTTTCTCAGTCTGTCCCGAAGGGGCAAACAGGACTCAGCCCAGGGTTTTAACCCTGGGTTAATCGTTTCAAATGGATACGCCCTGAAAGTGGCGTCAGACGAGAGGCCCCTTTCCGCTTGCGATAGGTCTCTGAGCCGAACCGCGTTAACTCCATCTGGTGCCCCTTCAGGGCACTTGGCGCTAACCGCCACACCCAGGGTTAAAACCCTGGGCTGAGTCCTGTTGCCCCTTCGGGGCAGATGGCGTATCGGCCTGATATCGCTGCGCATGGTTAGGTACCTGACTCTCGGGTTAAGATCTCCAGCGATCGTTCTTCCTACTACGCTTACGACTTCTTCGCCCGCGTAAACCGAGAAAGCTTCGCAAAAAAATCCTCCAGAATGAACCGCTGATCGACGGTGTGATAGAACCGAATCGGCCGATATTTGCCGGTGTGCACGTAGTTCATCTCGCTGTTAAATTCGGGCGCCGGGACCCAATCATAACTCCCGCAATCCTCGTACATCATCACCCCGACTGCCGGCGAGTCTCCCAGTGAGCGGTGCTCGATAGGGCCGTGCCGATGATATTTGTTGTTCCAGTCCACCAATTGCTCAACCAGGTATTTTCCGAGAGGTCCCTTATCGTAAACCTTCTCTTCCAGCTCAGCATAGCTGACCGCCATGCGCTTATAAACTGGGCTGGGAAGTTGCCAGACTTCGACCTTCGAACGGTAAACGACGTTAGCAGCTGCAACATCGTTCGAGAGATTAAACTCCCATCCACCGATCGGCCACTTCTCACCGCCAATCCAAACCACTCGCACGTTGCGTTCAGCAATGGCCGGTTCTTCCAATAAAGCAGAAGCCATGTCGGTGAGAGGTCCAAGAAAAGCCACGTGCAACGGCCGTGGATCATCTTTTAATGCCTCGCGAATAATCAAAGCAGAGCCTTCCGATGGAGCCGGTGTTTTCTCATCCGGCAACGCCTTAGCTGCCCCCAGGAATACCGGTACCTGTCCCTGGAGTTCCATTAACTCAAGCAGCTTGAGAACCTCGTCATTACTCGCTTTAAGACTGCCCGGTCCACGCCGATCACCGAAATGAGCAGGTATGATTCCGTGCAGATCAAACAGTGGAGTTAAGATCGTGTGAACAATCGCGTATTGGTCATCGGCTTCGTTCTTAGCGTCGGTATTCAGGATGACTCTGACGCGCTTGGCTGGGTCGGGAATAAAAATTGGGGTCATTGTGTTTCTCTCGAGACTCTATCTGCGTAGATCTGTGTTAATCTGCGGTTCGTTTTAATTTTTTGTCTTCGCGTCCATTCGTGTGCATTCGCGGTTATAAGTGTTTTAAATCTTCACGGTCCTATTTCACCGCGCCTCCCATCCCCGCGACGAAGTAGCGTTGGAACAAAAGAAACACCAACATGACCGGCGCCACTGAGATCAGAACGGCGGCGGCGAGTTGGTCATATTGCGTAGAAAACTGGGTACTGAATTGGACTAGACCGAGCGGCAAAGTCCGAAGCTCGTCCGATCGTAAAAAGATCTGGGCCAAGATAAACTCGTTCCAGGTGGCAACTCCATCGAGTATGCAAAGAGAAACCACCGCCGGTAGCGCCAGAGGTAATGCGATCCGATAAAAAATACGGAACCAGGAACACCCGTCGATCCGGGCTGCTTCAATTATCGCGGTCGGTAACGTCCGAAAATACCCCCGCATAACCAACACGCCGAACGGCACTCCGAATCCGATATAAAGGATGATGAGACCGGTGAGGGTATCGATCAGGTTCAACGCATTCAGCAATAGCGTCAAAGGAACCAAGGTCATCTGCATCGGCACAATGAGACCAACCAGAACGTAGACAAAGACCTTGTTCGCCCAGCGGAAATGCATGTGCGTCAGGGCGAACGCTGCCATCGATTCGATCAAGATACCGAGCGGCACCTTGATACCGGTGACGATGACGCTATTCCAGAAATAGTTTCCTATTCCGGTCTGCCAAGCTTCGGAGAAGTTAGCCCAGCGGATTGACTTAGGCAGTGCGAATGCGCCGTTCACAGCAAAATCCCCGGCATCTTTCAACGCGGTTAAAACCAGCGTTATCACCGGCATCAGCCAAATCAAAGCAGCCGCGATCAGTGCAACATAGAAAATCGTTGCCTTGGCCGAACGGAATCGACCGCGCCTCGCCGGCGAGGCCGAGTTTCGTTGCGCCCTGCCCTGCCCTTCGGTCAAACCACCTCTGGTAGACACCTGACTCATACCTTTCGGGTCATCAAACGAATGTACGGGATCGCAAAAATCAGGGTCAGCGAGAACAGCACGACTGCTATCGCCGTACCCAACCCCACTTCGTTGTAGTTGTAAGTTAAAAAATACATCCAGGTGCTAAGCAGTTGCGTTCGGTTAGCCGGCCCACCGTTCGTCATCGCATAGATGATGTCATAGGCTTTCAGCGCGTTAATCGAAGTAATCGCCAGCACGATTAGGGTAGTCTCACGAAGCAATGGAAAAGTGATGTACACAAATCGCCGCATCGGACCCGCCCCTTCCACTTTAGCCGCTTCGTGCATTTCCGGAGGAATAGTCTGAAGACCAGCCAGGAACAGCAGCATAGGCAGGCCGACTGCGTTCCAGGTCGCGGCTAAAATTACCGGATAGATAGCGATCTGCGGATCAGACAACCAGTTTCGTTTGAATATCTTTAGACCGACCGCATCTAAGAACTGATTAGCCAGGCCCAGATCCGGATGATAAATCCAGGTCCAGATCAATCCTACCACGGCTAACGAGAGAACTGCAGGGAAGTAGAAAATACTGCGAAAAATATGACTTCCTCGAAATCTCGAATTCAACATCAAAGCCAAGCCGAGTCCGACGCTGGTAGGCACGAGTAAAGCCGCTAGAAGCCAGATCGCGTTGTTCTTGAGCGCGATCCAAAACACTTCGTTGTGCGTCAACAGGGTGACGTAGTTTTGAAAACCGACAAAGATCTTCTTGGGCGCCACTCCATCCCAGCGGAACAGACTGAGATAGGTCGAGTATAACATCGGATAAACGACGACTACCGAGTAGATCACCAATGCCGGTGCGAGAAAAACCCAGGGAAGGAATCGCCATCGCTCGATCCTTCTCTGGGCCGGCGAAAGACGCCCGGACCTCGCCGCGATAGCGTCGGCGGGCCCCGTTGTCAGCGCCATCTTAGGAATATTCACTTGGCTAATGCGAAGCTTTGTAATCCTCCACCGCTTTCTGGATCTGCGCGCACGCGGCTTCCGGCGTCAGTGAACCGAGAATCATGGAGTCTTGGGCCTGGAAAAACGCGTTCACCACCTCTTGAGGCAATGCTTGATCTGTCGGCAGATAAAGTTGAACTCCGGATTGTAACCACTTCACCATCGCAGTGGTAATCGGGCGGTCAGCAGAAGGAAAGACTCCGACCACGGCGCTCGGTGAGCCAAATTCGGACACATGCTTTTTCGCCACCTCTGGCGTGGTGATAAAGGCGGCGAAAAGCATCGCTGCCTTTTGTTGATCCGGTTTCGACTTAGCCCAGAACTGGATTTGTTCCTGGAAACCAGAGACGCGCACCGGCTTCTGATCCGCCGGCGCGATTATCGGAATATAATCATTAGGGTCCTGGTGGGCGGGTATAACATTCTGGTCTTCTATCCAGGGACCCTGGAAAGTCATCGCCGCCCGATCTTGAAATAGAAGCGGCAACGACTCGTTGGGATCGAGCGAAATAAACCCGTCATTGAAATATCCTTTGGTCACCCATTCCTTCAGTTTGGTAAATGCCTGGATAACAGCCGGGTTATTGTACGACTCTTCCATGGCGAACAGTTTGTCGTGGAGAGCCGGACCGGCAAAATGTTCGATCAGGAAATCGGTAGTCCGCATGGTCATCCAGCTAAATTTGCCCCCACAAGCAAACGGAATGATGCCGTTCGCTTTGAGCTTGGCGCAAGCCTGCTCCAGATCATCAAATGTCTTCGGCTCCGGAATCCCAAACTTATCGAACAGACTCTTCTTGTAGAAGATCGTCATGGGACGCACCCAAATGGGGATGCCGTAGAGTTTGCCATTATGGCGGGCCAAGATCGACCGCCGCGGGGACAACGTTCTTGTCCACCCCGTATTGCGCCATTAGGGCTGGGGTTAGTTCCAGAGCATGACCTCCATCCTCGTAGGGAGATGCCAGGCTGCCACCCCAGTTAAACCATCCATCGGATAGTTTCCCGGCTGCCGAGGCTACCCGGACTGCCTGCTTTATTTCGTCGGTGCTATATTTAGTCCACTTGATTTTGAGGTTTGGGTAAGTTTTCTGAAAGACGTCGATCATCACCTGCCAGGGTTGAGTCGCGACTCCCCAGAAGGAGACCGTGACGTTTCCGGATGGAACCGGTGGTTTAACGTCTTGGGCCGAGGCTGAAACTATAAGGCAGGCAAGGCCTGTTAATGCTAGTACAGTTAGGAGGGTCTGGCGTATGGGGGATTTCATGGGGTAGAAGGCGGCACATGCGAGTCAATATTAGGACGCAAATCTATTGTCCCGGAGGGACGGTATGATGGTAGAGAGGCATGAAATGCCTGGAAAAGCGACGTCAAGAATCCGGTCCCGTAGGGAACGGTGCGATCGTGTCGCGTTGCGCTACGTCCACCATTCAAGGCGGAACGACGCCCTCGCCGATCAATCACACCGTTCCCTACAGGACGGATCATTTCTGCCGACTTCCCAGGCATTTCATGCCTGGCTACCATCATTTCGTCCCTCCGGGACGGAGGTTACGTCTTCTCATCTTGAAGCGCACAGGTTCAGGGGGGTGTTATACGAGGTTCGATTTGTTACGAGAGCAGGCTATTGCGAAAAAAGTTTTTTGGCGGTCGCCGCCAGGCCGGGACCATCAATCCCGTTATGCTGAAATATTTCTGGTTGGCTCCCGTTCACCGTGTGCACATCAGGGAAACCAACAATTTTGAATCGGGCCTGGACACCGGATTGTAGCAAAAGACTGGCGCAGGCTTCACCCAAACCTCCGTGGACGCTGTGTTCTTCGACCGTGATGACACCCCGTGTCTCTCTCGCTGCCTCTAAAACCGCCTTCTCGTCGAGTGGCTTGATGGTATGCATGCTGATGACCCGGCACTCAATTCCGTCGCCCGCCAGCAACTCCGCCGCAGCCAGCGCCGGCCCGACGGTTTCTCCGCACGCTATAAAACTGATGTCTTTACCTGGCCGCACCAAGCACGCTTTTCCGAACTCGAACCCCGGCACAACCCGAGGTAGATGCGGCATCGTTTTCTTTCCGAAACGAAGGTAAACCGGCGTTTCTAAAGCAGCGGCGGCTTTGACCGCCTCCCGGGTCTCAAAATTGTCAGCCGGCGCGACAATCGTGATGTTATGGATCGCGCGCAGGACCGCAAAATCGTGAAGAGAATGATGCGTTGTACCCAACGCGCCGTAGCTGACCCCGGCGCTGATCCCGATCACACTAACCGGTCGATCCGAATAACAAACATCGTTCTTAATTTGCTCAAGGGAGCGCGCCGTAAGGAAACAAGCCGGAGAAACGGCAAATACATTTTTACCGGCTGCGGAGAGACCCGCAGCGATTCCGACCAAGTTCTGTTCCGCGATGCCAACTTCTACGATCTGGCCTGGCGCAGCTTTCGCGAAAGGCGCTAGTTTGGCCGATCCACGCGAGTCGCTCGTGACGACCAACAGGTCAGAGTCCTGCCGAGCTAGTTCCAGCAGAGTGGCAGCGAATACCTCTAAATTGGCTAGAGCCGGTTTCATTATTTCAGTGCGGTTGCTGCCGCTTCCAGTTCAGCCATTGCCTGGCTGTATTCCTCATCGCTGGGTACTTTGTGGTGCCACTTGGCGACGTTCTCCATGAAACTGACTCCTTTCCCTTTCTTGGTCTTCGCCAGGATGAGGCTCGGTTTGCCTGGCCGAAAAGGGACCTCCCCCAGCGTTTGTACCAAATCGCCGACATCGTTACCGTCACACCGGCGGACCTCAAATCCGAAGGCCGCAAACTTCTCGTCCAGCGGAGCTAGTTGGCAGACATCTTCGGTTGAACCGGTGATCTGCAATCCGTTGCGATCGACAATTGCCACCAGGTTATCCAGACGATAGTGCGCCGCGGTCATCGCTGCCTCCCAGTTGGAGCCCTCAGCTAGTTCACCGTCTCCCAACAGAACAAAGACCCGATAGTCGCGCCGATCGATCTTACCGGCGAGGGCGATACCAACTGCCACCGCCAGACCGTGACCAAGTGCCCCCGTGTTTTGCTCGACGCCATTCACATCGCGGGTGGGATGCCCGATATAGTGTGAACCGAATTGGTTGAGAGTTTGCAAATCGCTCTTCGGGAAAAAACCTCGATCTGCCAGCACCACGAAAAGCGCTTCCGCGCAGTGCCCTTTGCTCTGGATATAATAGTCGCGATCCGGGCTCTTGAACGTTTCCGGGCTGACCCGCAGGACCCGGTTGTAAAGAACGTTTAGAATATCGAGACAGGAGAGATCGCCTCCCGTATGCCCGGCTTTAGCGGTCTTAATCAATTGCAATAGATCTTTGCGATATTGAACAGACTTTCGCAGCAGCTCGGGTTCGGTCAGCATGGCGGAATGAATAAATATGCAATATATGCTATATAGTCAAGAGCATTAGCCAGTTTTACCGCCTCAGTCAAGGCGGAACCTCCAAGTTCGTCCGTCGTTTCTGCCCCGAAGGGGCAATAGGACTCAGCCTGGGGTTTTAACCCCAGGTACCGATTTAAAAGCGCGCTCGCCCTGAAAGGGCGGTAGATCGGTGTTGCGGAGGCGAACCTAGACGAACGAAACTTCCGCCCCAAGCCCCAGGGTGCGGCGATCCCGCGCGTTCCTACGTCGCTTTCCCCGGTTGCGCTTTCACTAACCGAGCCGCCGTGTGTTGATCCGTCACCAATGTGTTGATCCACTTCCCGCGAATTGCTCCCACAAGGGCCGCAAACTTCCGTTTCCCTCCGCACACCGCCACCGACCTGGGTACCCGGCTCAGGGCTTCGAGATCCATTCCAATCACCCGTTCATCGTGCGCTCCTTTTACGGGTTTACCTTTGGTGTCGACGAAACGGATACAGATATCTCCAACCGCTCCTTGCTTCTGAAGCTGTTCCAGTTCCGCTTTTGAAAATATATTCCCGCTACTGGCGACCAGCGCTGAAGGTTCAACCGAACCGATTCCCACTAAAGCCAAACTCACCTTGTCGAAAAGAGCGATGGTACCGCTGACGTTGGGCTCTTTTAGCAGAACCTTGGCTGCGTTAGCAGAACCGACAACTCCGGGGACAGGCAAAAACCGCGCCTCACCTCGTACCAGTCTCGCCAAGCGAACAGCTAGATGATTGGCATGCTGTTCGGCTGACGGGCTTCCGATACCGCCCAGCAGCTGTACTACCAGGCAGTTTTCCAGCTTTCGAATCGGATGCATTTGTTCCACCATCGCCAGCAGGGAAGAACTCCAGGACGATATTCCAATGACTTCCCCTGAACGAATGGTTGACTCGAGATATTCGGCGGCGGCCGAGCCGATCGCCGCTAGCACTGATTCTTCTGAGTCACTGGTCGCTTCTCCCACAATCACTTGGGCAAGTCCGAATCTTTGCTCCAACGTTTCTTCCAACTCCGCAAAAGCACCGGGTGGTGTAACCACCGTGGTTCGAACGATGCCATTCTCCTCCGCTTTCTTCAGGAGCCGGGAAACAGCTACCTGAGTGATCCCTAACTTGCTCGCGATCTCGCTCTGGATCAGCCGTTCTTCGTGATAAAGCCGGGCTACCCGGGTCATGAGCCTGAGATCTGGAAGATGACGCAACATTACAAAATATCCTTATTCCGTTTGGCCACCCCGAAAATCAACCGCGAATGGACGCGAATAGACGCAAATAGGAAATTTAACCGAAGATGGACGACGATGAAATGCACCTTACCTGCCCGACATAGCTTGTGGTCCGCAAGGTGCAACCCGTTGACCAGCGAAGTCGGGATCTGCGTTAATCGTCGTTCATCCGCGGTTGAGATTTCCTTCCTAATTCGCGTTCATTCGCGGTTACAAGCGTCTTCACGGACTCCACCGCTCGACTCCAACCGCGGGTCAGACGCTTTCTCGTTTCATCATCCATCTTGGGCTGGAATGGATCATGTGGTGCGATCGCCGCGGCCAGTTCGTCGGTTGAAGGCCAGAACCCGGCGCCAAGACCGGCGGCAAATGCTGCGCCCAACCCCGACAGTTCTGCGGTTCGGCTGCGTTGCACGGGCCGATCCAAGAGATCAGCCTGGAATTGCATCAGCCAATTATTCCTGCTGGCGCCGCCATCCGTCAGCAGAGTTTCCAGCCTCGTACCGGTGGCTTCTTGCATCGCATCGAATACCTCTTTGATTTGATACCCCATTGCCTCGAGCGCAGCCCTGACCAGGTATTCCTTGCCTGTACCAAAGGATAAACCGACGATCGATCCACGGGCATTCTCTTCCCAGTGCGGTGCTCCCAGACCGGCTAGTGCCGGAACGAAATAAACATTGCCGTTGTCAGCTAATTCGGTCGCTTTCGCAACTGCGACCTCCAGATCATCCAATCCCATGAAACCGAGCGCCCAAGAAAGCCCGGACCCAGTCACCGTGATGTTTCCTTCGTACGCGTACTGAATCCCATCCAGCTTCCAGGCGATCGTGGTGGAGACCCGTTTGTCGCTGGTTTGCGGGGCATCGCAAAGGGTCATTAGCGAAGACCCAGTGCCATAGGTTGCTTTCACTTTCCCTTTCTGTAGAACACCATGGCCGAGCAGAGCCGCGTGAGAATCGCCTAGCACGCCCCGGATAGGAATGGATTTACCTCCAGGGAGAGTCACCTCACCAAATCGCTCGTTGGATCCGGTCAGTTCAGGAAGAACGGACCGCGGAATTCCAAAAAACTCGAGAAGTTCCGGATCCCAAACCCCTTCCTGAAGGTTCAACAACTGAGTTCGCGATGCGTTGCTATAGTCGGTTCGAAACTGCTTCCCTTCCGTTAGATTCCAGACCAGCCACGCGTCCACTGTTCCAATGCAAAGGTCCCCTCTTTCGGCCAGTTTCCCGACCTCAGGGTTATTCTCAAACAACCACTGGATTTTGGTGGCAGGGAACAACGGATCAACTTGTAGCCCGGTCCTGGTGCGTATTTTTTCTTCGAGCCCCTTCCTGCGTAAGCTCTCGCAGATCGAGGCGCTTCGCCGGCATTGCCAGACAATACATGGATGTATTGCCTGCCCAGTGTGACGGTTCCACGCCACCACGGTTTCCCGTTGATTGGAGATTCCCAGCGCGAGCACCTCGTGATCACTTCCCTTCTTGGAACAATCCTCAATAGCTTTTCGAGCAGCATTCAAAATCTCGGCCGCCGATTGCTCGACCCAACCATCCTTCGGGAACTGGATCGCCAAGGGCACAGAACTTTGAGCAACCACGTTCCCTGATTGATTCACTAGAATCGCTTTGACGTTCGTGGTCCCGGCGTCCAAGGCAAGGATGGTTTTCATCGACTAGAAACTAAAATTTCGCCACAAAGACAGAGAACACGAAGGTAGGAAAACTCCCAGTGGAAGAGAGAGGGGTCGCATTCGTTGGCAGGGAACAGTTAGGGGGGTCGAAAAAACGGGCTACGAATATCTAAACATTGTCCGTTATAAAGTCCAAATCAGCAGATCATGCCCTCCCACCAGCGTCAAGAAACTTTACGCAGTTTCCTGAGCACTCCCGACCTGCATTTCCCATCGACATGCGACCCGAGCAATTTGCCGGCGTTTTCTCTCCTATTGCGGCCCTCGAACAACGAGAGCGAGCGCGAGGAGATCGAAAGATCGGATTAGCTCTCTACCAAGCAGCGGTCGTACACGTGAGTTCCGAATACGATGTTGAGGTGGACACTCATCAGCTGTCGCCCAATCAAGCGGCTCAAAAAGTGATGTCCAGGCTGGAAAACGCTAAGGAGCCTACAGCTTTTGATTGCCTGAGGCTAAGAGCTGGAATTAAACCCCGTTGGGCTGAGGATCAACCCTAAAAACCGCTTGCAGTGCGTAGGGCGGAGTCCTATATACACAGCTCGCGAAATTTTGCCTCCTTAGCTTTTCAGCGGATGCTTAAACGCAAACCGAGAACTGCGAACGGCGAACCGCGAATCCCATTACGGGTAGGTACCGAAGTGGCCAAACGGGGCAGACTGTAAATCTGCTGGCTTACGCCTTCAGTGGTTCGAATCCACTCCTGCCCATACTTCGCCGCCATGCAAGCTCGGGGCTTCGTATGGCAAGCCATACTTCGGCGAAGCCTAACATAGCGCCAGCCCAAGTCCGGCGAAGTATGCCCTTCGGAGCTCGACGTCAGCCGAGCGTAGGAGGGCTTGCATGCACCGAGACGATCCAACGTCCCATCTCGCATCGATCGCTTCGCTTTGCCTTGACCATGGACCACTCAACCCGAGATTTCTAGGAAGGGCCATGCTACGGGGAAAAGCTGCAGGCTAGCTTTACCAGCCTAGATTGAAAAGCTGGAATAAGTTAATAGAGTTAGCTATCGCTTGGTAACCAGCATCGTTTGGGTGAAGATGATCTCCGCTATCGTAAGCTGCTAAAATCTGCCTGGGGTTATTCGGATCACTCACGACTTGATCGAAGTCGAAGACGCCATCGTACGCACCGCTAGTCCGGATAAACTGGTTAACCGTCTGGCGCTCAGTTTCACCACTAGCTGTGTAATAAAATGAGCCTGCAAAAGGGGTAAGAGTTACGCCAATGACCTTGAGTCCCTGGTCATGGGCGCGTTGGATCAATTGATTGAGACCCGCTATGATTTGATCGGCCGTGACCGCTTCCGATGGGACGATCACAGCCGCACCAATATCGTTCAGGCCTTCTTCCAGAATGACATTCTGGACGCCGGGTTGGCTTAACACGTCACGGTCGAACCGTGCTGACGCATTCGGTCCCGTGACATCGGTAAGGAGGCGGTTCCCGGCGATTCCTTGGTTAACTAGCGACAGAGGAAAGAAAGGGAAAAGATTGTATAGGCGAGCAGCCAAAAGGTCCGGCCAGCGATTGTTAGCCCCAATGGTAGAACCAAATCCATCCGAGATCGAATCACCCAAAACGACCACGCTCGCTGGCAAGGGCGATGTAACTTCTACATCCGTTAAAAAGAACCACGAGTAAGTCGGCGTGGAGTTTGCCAAGGAAGTGGAACCGGAAAAATCTCCTGGGCCGGAAACATAAGATATCTGTTCGGCAAAAATATGCTCAGTCAGCGTGGTGGTTGCAGTGTCGTTCGGCAAATAAAGACTGACAGCCAAGTTGGCCAGTGGCGTCACGGAGAAATTCACGGGATCACTGAGGACGACAGCCCCCGTTGGGATAGTGACGCTACCTTGCCCGCCGAAAGTAAGGGGGTGATCGGTGCCCGGAACAATCGCTGATGCGGTTCCGGATATCGCTACATGCGCGTCCCCAATCAGCAATGGTTGGGTACCGAACGCATTTGAAATGCGAATCCGGAGCTGGTTTCCGCCAATAGTGGTATGAAGGATCAGGCGAAGTGTCTGGTTGTTGAATTCCGGGGTTGGCGTCAACGAAGTGTCTGGCGGTTGAGGAGAAGCGCTCCAGGTCCCTACCCAGGCGGGAAACGGTAAGAAACGTGCCGTAACTTCCTTAGCTCCGGCCATGAGCAAAAGCGAAGATAAGGCAATAACCGGCACCAACCCTATGGAAGCCGCCCTTACGGAGCGTGCTTCCGGACGCATTCGTCCTCGTGCCGCATCCTTCTTAAGAAAGAACGCCAAACCAATAATTTTCATAAGAACCGTAATTACTAGTACTTATAAGAGTTACTGTCTATACAAACATAGATTTTGTTTGTTGAGGAGCGACAGAACCCAGCCAATCAGATCGGCAGTTTTTCACCGATTGAAGAAATGATACCAAACGCGTCGCGCCGCCGAGTTTGAGCGCTATCTGAAGACTGGCTCCGGAATCGCCTTTCTAAGGAAGCGTCTTCTCTAAGGAGGGCCTGCCCTTCGAAGCTCGGCGTCAGCCGAGCGTAGGAGACCCCGGTCATGCATTCAGAAATTCTCGCCAACGTCGGACCAGATAGTTTTGTTCGTCCATGAAACTATTCCAAACTCGTACATGCGCCATCCGTGACTCGTACGAACCTCCATCTCGAATATCACCGGCGCGTACACAAGTGTCTCCAAAAGGATCGACGAGATCGCCCGACGCACTCTTTCCCCCGTACCAAAAGTCCCATTCATCGTCCGCCAGAAAGGATCGGGCACGTTGTGGTGTGGCCGCGTAATATCCCTGCCGAGACAGAATTGCGCCAGGCTTTCCACTAAGCCACCAATTCAAGTAGGCATACGCAGTCTGTAGAACCGTTCCCGTTATCCGAGACGATAGGCACAGGCTGGCGTACCAGCCGCGATAACCTTCGACCGGCGTCGAGCAAACGACGTCGACACCAATCTGCCGCAGACGGAAAACCGAAGGAGACCAGATGCTCTGTAAGCATACGCCTCCGCGGCTCATCAGGCGTTCTGCTTCTTGGCCGTAACTCCAAAAACCGCGGAAATGGCCGATTTTCTTCTTTTGGATCAGGATCGATACGATGGAATCGATCTCTTCCTCGTCCAAGTTACCGATATCGTGAAATTTCAATTGGCCGCTTGCCTCGAGAGCCAATGCTGCTTCGATTATTCCCACTGACGGGTCGGAGGCCAAAGCGACCTTGCCATGCCAGCGGTCGTCAAGTAGCCAGGACCAACTGTCAGGTTCAGTGCCGACGGTGCGAGTCCGCACACTACGAACATAGCCGGGCGCGTCCACTCCGTGGAGAGTTGGCAACATGCTGGCCCGCTCGCTCGGCTCGGAATGCAAAGTGTCATCTCTCTGGAGGAAAAGCTTTCCTTGGGGACCGTCGTTATCGTTCCGGCCTTTCGAACGCTTCCCGTCTTTCGTCAGCAGGGCGATCTCGTTCCAGCCGGTTATCCGGCTAAGCTCGATTGGTTGAATCGATCGAGAACTCCAGATCAGATCAACGGTGTGCCATTGATGGTAAACATCAAATGAATCGGGTGCCGTTACCGCTCGGCGAACCGCATCCATACTGTCTGCGATCTGGTCCACTATCACGATCCCCAAATCGCGTTCGGCCAGCCGGCGAATTGGTTCGATTAGGATCTCGTGAGTACCCAGGACACGCAGTCGTGGCAACCTGGAAGGGCGAGTCATATCTGTTTGAGCCCCATGGATGGTCAACTGGAGCGGACCAAATAAGGCGCCACCGGCACATCCTTCAAAATTGATAATACCTTTAGTCTGGAACGTGTCCGGGAAGCGGCAGCCGTGATATGTTTCTCCAGAGCGGCTGCGGCAGCAGTTGGGCTCTTCAGCAGCAGACAATCAAACACCAATCGATGTTCTGATCGAATCGGCTCTGCCTGGATAGGGCAAATCTTGGCTGCGAACTGGCGGTTAACGGAAAAGGGAAGATGGTTTTGATTAATCGCGTCGACGAGCCGTCGGTTCCTAATTGCCAGTACGCAATCCCAATGGAGATCTCGTTCCAGACGATCGAGCTCCTGTGGGCCGAGATCTGGGGAGCCACTATCGAGGCGGTCTCGGCGTTCTTTGAGAAACTGCGGGGTAAGTGTCTCGGAAGCAACGATTAGGGCAGCTGGTTCCAGGATCTTACGCATTCCAAAATGCTCGTCCAAATGTCGGGCGCTTAGCGGTCCCGCAATCCAATGAGACCAGCGGTCTTTCTCTATAAGACCCCCGCCGTGCATCCGGTTCAGGACGTCGCGTATAACCGTCCGGCTAACCTTGTAGTGTTCGCAGAGAACAGCCTCAGAAACTTGGTAGGTGCCAAAGGGGCAACAAGCCAGGATCTCTTCTTCTACCTGGTCATAGATCCGTTGCCAACTAGCCCGCAAAATACCGCTTCCCAGTGGCTCTATAATATCCAGAGGTAATCTGTGCAGGTTCGTTCGAATCGGTTCCAGGCCGGTCCCGGTCGGTCCCACTATATAACCGCGCCGATTGAGACGGTGAATCAGGTTGGAGTCTTGGAGCATGTGCAGCGCTCGCTTCACGGGGGGGCGACTAACTCCGAACAAGTCCGCTACCGTAGCCTCGTACAGAACCGTTCCGTGCTTGAGCACGCCGCTTTTGATTGCGGTCCGGAGTTTGGTTTCAACGATCTCGTAGTATCGCTGTGGTTCCACCGCGTCGGGCAGGCGCTGACTTGCTCCCCGCCTGCGTCGCTTTTCGTAAGATCTTTGTACCACTCTCCAGATCCTAGGCCCGACCGACCGATTCAATCAATACTACTGTTTGCATCTGAGCAGACTGGATCAGGATCTTCAAAACATCGAGACCGCCGATGGGCAGCGATTTGGCGGCAGGGCCTGTGACTCCTGAACTGCTAAGCGCTTCCGTTGGTAACTATCTGTTTTTGAAAACGTCCGGTCCCCGGATCTGCCGTTAACTGTCCATCCGAAACGATGGTTTTCCCTCGCAACAGAGTTCGAACCGGCCAGCCCGTAATCTCCATCCCTTCGTAAGGCGTATAGTCGCAGTCGTGGTGCAAAATGGATTGCGACAAAGCCACTTTCTTTTTCGCGTCCCAGAATACCAGGTCGGCGTCGGCACCGATTTCGATCTGACCTTTTCGCGGAAATAGTCCGAAAATTCGGGCATGATTGGTCGAAGATAACGCCACGAATTGATTCAAAGTTAACCGGCCTTTATTGACTCCCTCTGAAAAAAGAATGGGCAGCCTGGTCTCTACTCCGGGAATGCCATTTGGGATCAGGCGAAAATCAGTCTGACGATCAGGCGGTCGTTTCCCGCCGGGACCGTTGAATCGGAACGGGCAATGGTCTGACGACACCGTGGCCAGGACTCCGTTGATCAAACTGTCCCAGCATGCTTTGCGATGCATTTCAGTTCGCGCTGGCGGACTGAAAACGAGTTTAGCCGCATCGGGGGTTTCCAGGTCACTCGGATCGAAAACTAGATACTGCGGGCAAGTCTCGGCGTAGACTCGTTGTCCGCGCTGTTGTGCGGATCGGATGGCATCGAGAGCTCCCCGGGTTGAGACATGCAAGATCGCGATCGGAACATCCGCCCATTCGGCCAAAGCCAATATGCGTTGAGTCGCCTCCTCTTCGGCGATCACTGCGTGTGCGTCGACATGGAATCTCGGTGCAAGTTTACCTTCAGCAACTAATCGCCTGGTTAGGACCGAGATGACATCATGGTTTTCCGCATGGATAAGAACCAGAGCTCCCTCTTGACGAGCGACGACAAATAGATCCAGAATCGCTTCGTCGCTCAGACGTAATGCATCATAAGTCATAAAGACTTTGAATGAGCGATGTCCGCTCCGGATCAGTGCCGGCAGCTCTTTCTGCAAGACAGTTTCGGATGCGTCGGTAATGATCGGATGAAAATTAAAGTCCAGGAAGGTTTTGCTTGCCGCGCTCGCGTGATAGTCTTCCACCGCCTCTTTGAGAGAGCCTCCTTTTGGTTGAAGACCGAACGCCAGTAGCATGGTGTTACCTCCAAAGGCTGCCGACCGGCTGCCCGAAGCGAAATCGTCAGCCATGATAGCCTCCCCGCTGGGTTGCTCCAGATGGACGTGGCTGTCAATGCCCCCGGGAACAACCAACAGATCTGCCGCGTCGATTCGTTCGCGACCTCCTTCCAGCTTTTCGGCCATCGTCACGATTCGTCCATCAAGAACGCCAATGTCGCATCGACTTGTATACGTCGCGTTCACCACCGTTCCGCCATGAATAACTAAGTCCAAGTCTCTCATTTGTTGTTCAAGGTTCTATATGTCGGCCCTTTAATAGCTGGTTGAAGGCGGAGCGCCATTAACCAACTACTTGTGCTGTCCCCCCACTACTTAATGAATCTGCCTTCTCCGGTTTTGCTCTTTAGGATTGGTGAGCTCCGGTGCGTTCGAGCCAATCTCGGTAACTCTTGATGCCCTGCTCGATGGAAAACTGTGGCCGGTAACCGAGATCCCGTTGAGCCGCGGAAATGTCGAAGATTTCCTGAACATCATCATCCGGGTCCGGCCCGGGCGAAATCTCGATCGCAGCTTCAGGGTAAAGCGTGCGAACAACTTGGGCAATCTGACCGATGGTGAGAAACGAACCGCCAGTAACAAAATAGGTGCGCTGCCGCAGATCGGTCGAATCCAGCGACAGCAGCAGTCCTCTGACTGCGTCTTCCACATAAATGTATTGCCGATTGAAATCGGCACCAAACGGAATGCGAGTCGGCTTTTTCTGCATCGCGTTCAAGAGCATGGTTCGGATCACGCAGGCCGTCTGGCGACGCGGTCCGTATACCCAGGAAAGCCGCACGGATACACCGTCCACTTGATGCTGGGTGGCGTAAGCAGTGATCAGCTGTTCCCCTGCCGCTTTGGTTGCTCCATATACCGAGGTTGGATGCAACGCGATGTTCTCCGGTACCGGCCCCGCGGGAGTTGGACCACAGGCGGTAACTGAAGAACAGAAAACCACGCGACGAATCCGATGGAGCCTGGCGATTTCTAAGATGTTGGCGGTTCCGACCAAATTATTTTGAATGATTGCATAAGGGTTGTCCCGGGCGACCATCGGCCCGGAAATCGCACCGCAATGAATGATCGCATCTGGCCGGTATGCCATCACTAACCGATGTAAACTATGTACATCGGTTAGATCACATTCGAGAACTTCACGCCCTTCAACTTTTGACTCCCATTTATCAATCGCCACCGCCTGATCCCCGCGTTCCTCCAGGAGCGTCCGCACCCGGTGCCCTATGAGGCCGGCTGCGCCAGTGACTAACACAGTTCGTTTATTCATGGTTATATTCGTACTGAGCGATCTCGGTGCCAGCCGGTCGCTCGATCGGTAGTTCTGCGGATAACAGAGCCTTAGTATAAGGTTGTTCCGGCTGACTGAATACTTGAGCGGTCGGTCCGGTCTCTACGATCCGGCCCCGATTCATCACCGCCACCCGATGAGCCAGGGATCTGACCGAGTTCAGGTCGTGAGTAATGTACAATGCCGAAAGCCTGGTCCTCGACTGCAATTCGCGAACCAACTCAATGATTTGTGCTCTGACCCGGATATCCAGAGCCGTCGTTGGCTCATCAAAGATCAGTAAGTCGGGCTCAGTAGCTAGCGCCCGAGCTATTCCCAATCTCTTTTGTTCGCCCGCGGTAAGCTCGTTTGGAAAGACCCGAGTCAAAGAGATCGGTAGTTTCACCATTTCCAGAACGGCATGAACTCGAGCGGTGATCTTCTTGCGGTCTCGGTAAAGTAACAGGCGGAGCGGTTCTGCGATTAGGTCAAAGACCCGCCATCGCGGATTCAAGGCCAGATACGGTTCCTGGAATACGATCTGAATTCGGCGTCGAAGCGGACGAAACTGGCCCTCGGTCCAATTGGTAATGTCTTGACCGTCAAAGATAATTTTACCCGAATTCGGAGCTAACAGCCGGACTAGACACTGTCCTATGGTGGTCTTTCCTGAGCCGCTCTCGCCCACCAGAGCTAACGTCTCGCCGCGGTCAATCGAGAAACTCACATCGTCCACGGCGCGCACGAACCGATTAAGGATCGGGGTGGCAAATATCTTGGTCAATTGCTGCACAGCCAGAATCGCGTCCGGTTGCGCTGATTTTGACCTGACCTCGAAACCCGGCATATCGGCTTCTGAGTCCTTCGGCTTAGCCGACTCAAGCAACTCCCGGCTGTACTCTGATTCCGGGGCCGCCAAAAAGCGGCTGACAGGCTTTAGTTCGACGATCTGCCCATCGCGCACGATCGCAACCCGGTCGCAGTAGTGCGCAACCATGCCCAAATCGTGGGTAATCAATATCACCGAGAGGCCGAGTTGTCGGCACCGCTCCACCATCATGTCGAGGACCTGAACTTGAACCGTAGCGTCAAGTCCGAGGGTCGCGTCGTCAGCCAAGAGGACTTGCGGCTGTGCCACCAACGCCATCGCGATGATTACCCGTTGGGCCATTCCGCCGGAGAGTTGGTGCGGATATGATTCAGCTCGTTCAGCCGGATCTCGGATGCCCACTTTGGCCAGAAGATCGATGGCCGCTTGTTTAGCTAGGTCCCACTGTACCCCACGATGTTCTCGCAGGACTCGGGCAATCTGGTTTCCTACCCGCTCGACCGGGTCCAGCAGGGCTTTCGCGTTCGTGGCAATGAGGCCTATCTCGCTGCCTCTGATCTTCCGATATTCAGAAGGCTTTAAACCAACTAAAGATTTGCCGCGAAACCGAATGTCACCGCCGCGGATCCGCCCGTTTCCAGGCAAGAGACCCATGATCGCCCGCGCCAGCACGGATTTTCCTGAGCCGGTCTCGCCCACGATCCCGAGAATCTCGTTCTCGGCCAAACCAAAGGTAATCGATCTCAGAACGTTTACCCATTCTCCGTCTTGCTCGAAGCCAGCGGTTAGTTCCTGCAATTCAAGAATCGGTTTCATATAGCCGCGTAATCGATTTGAACTCGATGCTGAAATCTACCGGCGCCGGCGGACCGAACTGGGATCAAACAACGTCTTGAGCTCATCGCCGAGCAGCGCAAAACAGAGCACTGACAAAACAATCGCCAATCCCGGAAATAATGAATCCCACCATACCCCAAGAATCATCTGTTGTGCTCCGTCACTTACCATCAATCCCCATTCTGGGGTAGGGGTGCGCACTCCGGCTCCGATGAACGATAAGCCGGCGGTTAACAAAATTGCCATGCCGATGCTAATCGATATTTGTACACTCGAGGCAGTCAGCGCATTGGGCAGTAAGTGTCGGAAAAGAATCACGGCATCGGTAGCACCATTGCATCGGGCAGCGTTAACAAATGGCCGCTCGCGCAGCGATAGAACCTCGGCCCGAATTAACCGGGCGAACATGGGAGTGAAAAGAATTGCCAAGACAATCGCCACATTCCAGATCTCCTGGCCCAGTACAGAGACCAATGCCAGACCAAGAACGAACACCGGAAATGCCTGGATAAAATCGAAGATGCGCATGATCAACCCACTGACTGGTCCCCGGTAATATCCGACTAACAAACCGATAGGCACACCCACCATGAAGGCCGCGCCAACCGCGCCGATACTGATCAGGAGATTGATTCGCGTGGCGTAAACGATCCGAGATAAGATATCCATTCCGGAGACGTCGGTGCCGAGCAGGTGCTGCAGCGAGGGCGGCTGCAGCGTCTCCAATGGGTTCGCTTCGACGGGCGAATACGGAGTCATCAGTGGACCAAAAAGTACAGCAACTATTTGAATACAAAGGAGCGCTAGACCTATCAGTGCGGCGGGACGTTTGGCTATTCGATAGATGCAGTCCACTAGTTTCATACTTCGATTCGTGGATCGGCTAGCTCATAAACGATGTCGACGGTGAGGTAAACCAGCAGGATAAAAATCGACGCTAGTAAAACAAACCCTTGCAAGGCGGCATAATCACTCCGCACGACCGCCTGAACCGCATATTGGCCAACGCCATTCCAGGAAAAGATGGTCTCGACGAGAACTGCACCGCCTAATAGAAATCCGGCTAGAAACCCCAGTTGAGTAATCAACGGCGGCAGGCTGTTTCGTAAGGCGCTCCAGACAATGGTACCTTCTCTGAGTCCGCAAGCCCTTTTGTGCTTGGCAAAGTCACTATTGTAATTTGCGGCCAGGACTGTCCTCGCCATTTTCATCACTGCCCCGGCATTCACAATGGTCAATGTGGCAACCGGAAGGATTAGGCGGCTGACCGCTGACCCGAATGCGGCCCAATCACCTACGAACAGGCTGTCGAACGTTAGAAATCCTGTAGAACGTGGAGGCGTGCTAACAAAAGTGTCGAGGCGACCGAACGGCGGAGGAGCCCAGTTTAGACAATGGAAACCGATAAAGATAAGGATCAATGCCACCCAAAAGTCCGGAATAGCTCCCGCCACCAGACCATAAAGCTGTCCAACCCGATCGAAAAAACCACCGGGGCGAACTACCGCCAACGCAGCCATTAGAAGTCCCACCACCACTGTGCAAATTAACGCGTAAAAGATTAGCTCAAACGTGGCCGGCGCGCGCTCCCACAAGTCCACCGTAACCGGATTGGAGGTAAGGATAGATGTTCCCAGGTCGCCGTGAACGACATGCTGCGCATAAAGAACAAACTGATTTAGGATACTTTGATTCAGGCCGAGACGTTCTCGGAGAGCTGCGATTGCTTCCGGAGTCGCCAGATTGCCGAGCAGGGTCAGGGCAGGGTCGCCCGGAAGCAGCCGAATCAAAAAGAAGGTGACAAACAAAACCCCAAACAGTTGTGGCACAAATATGATCAGCCGCGAAATCATGATCCGCATAAATCGGGGGATCAGGGTATGCCAAAGCTTGCGCAGCTTTGCCAAGACCATGGCAAGACCTGATCCGGACTTCAGCGAAACACCGGGTAGCGAAAGACGACCGGTCATGGTTGATCTCTATTTGGCCGAGACCGATTTCGTGAAATCATACCAACTGTTGCCGTTGGGGGTGTACCAGGAGAACCCTTTAACGTCGGAGCCGGTGGCCAGTTGGTAGCCCGGGTTGAACAGAAAGACCCAGGGAGCCTGGTCCATCACAATCTCCTGAACCCGCTTCATCATGACGGCACGTTGGGGCTCATCGGTCATGGTTAGGCCGCTGTTGATCAGGTTATCAACTTCCGGGTTGTGAAACCTCGAATAGTTAATGAGTGATGCACTGTTCAGCCAAAGATTGGCTACATACGCTGCATCCGGCACGATCGCCATGTCTCTGAAGAAATACATCGGAGCCTTACCCTTGCTGTAGCTCTCGACCAAAGTTGAGGCAGGAACCTTATTGAGCTTCACGTTGATACCCGCCTTGGCAAACGACGTTTTCAGCGCGATCGCTAACTCTTCCTGGATTTGATCATTGGTTCGATACCAGAGCTCCGTCTCGAATCCATTCGAAAATCCAGCATCGGCTAAAAGTGCTTTTGCTTTCTGGAGGTCGTATGAGTAGGGAAAATAACTGTCGGTAAACGCGGGATAGATTTCCGAAATCGGACTTTTGGTAATCCGGGCCGTATTGAAGAAGATGCTTTTTAAGATTTCGTCCCGCGGAACCAGATAATTCATCGCTTGTCTAACTCTGGGATCGGTAAACGGCTTGGTCTCCGTGTTCATTTCAATTCGAAAGATATAGTTGCCGTAGACTTTCCATATCTTGATGCTCGAATTTTTCTCCAATAGAGCCAGTTCCCGAGGCTGCAGCCATTCCGCCGCATCCACCGCGCCACCCTGCAGGGCAGCAACCCGGTTGGACGAAGTCGGCATTTCGCGAAAAATGACCCGTTTAATATTCGCCTGGCCGCGAAAATAATTGGGATTAGCGTCGTAGATCACCTCCTGACCAGAAGCAAATTTGGATACGTAGTAAGGGGCAAACGAAGCCGAGTTGGTCGCCAGCCATTTACCTGCCCACGGATCGTCCGATGTGACATGTTTTTTTGCTTCGGTACTGTCGATGATGCCTAAATCATTGTTAACCCAGAGCCGATCCAACAAGGGAGAAGGGTTCGGGATACTAACTTTAAAAGTGTAGTCATCGATCTTCTCAAATGCGGATTGGAAGTCAGTGATCTTGAGCACCTGGGTGAAATACCAATACAGCGTTGCTTTCAAGTTCCAGCCGCGTTCGAACGTCCAGAGGAGGTCGTTGCTGGTCAACTCGTTGCCGGCAGCGCTTTTCACACCCCGGCGCAGGGAGAAAGTGATCGATTTTTTATCCGGTGCGGCTTCCCAATGTTCAGCCAGGTCTCCAACTAACACGTCGAAGTTCTCGACAGCGACTCCGTTGGCGTCTGCTTTCTGGGCGTAGGCCAAAAGGCGTTCGTAAATATTTCTTCGCGCTTCATGCCCAGCTTCCGTAGGAGGATATTCCTCATCTAGCGATTCTGGAGTTCGTGGACCGGCTACCACCAGGGTATCGCTTTTATTAGGGCCACTAGCACCCTCTGCTGCCGACAGCGCCAACAGTCCCAGGGCAGCCGTTAGATAGATCCTTTTCATTTTATGGTGTTCGGGTTTCGACCATCCTTGGGGAAAGAGGGGTCGACCCTCTAGAAGAGGGCGCCTCTTGCGGCCAAGGAAGCCAAGTTCGAACGGATTCCCCAAGTGCCTCCGCCATCTCTTTGGCGCGTTCCGGAGGGAGACCGGTTAGAACCAACCTTAAAATCAGAACGCGCGACCAACGCTACCAGGCGGAAACAACATTGTATACCGTATGCACTCGGGCAGATAGCCGAAATCGTGCCAGGTTAGTCCGGTCGCTCACTTGCTGACCGCGCCTTGCTCATACTCAGGTGCGCAATTCATCATTAAGCGGATTGTCCTACTGGCTCTCTGGTCGGACCAGGAAGGACCCTTGTTTATTAGTTCGGTTCTCCGATCGCACGCTGCCGGATGATAACGCGCAGTCAGCCCCAGCCGCGCGCAGGTGACAACCAGTGGTGAACTTAGCTGGCTCAGGCGACGCTTCCGCTGCGAGCTGGGCCTACGTCGGCAATGGTCAAAATGATTATCGTAGTCAGCATGAAAACGTTCGTCCTGCCTAAAAATAGACTTCTGCATACATTGTACTAATGGCTGGACACCAACAGGTCAGACCACGATGCGGTCCGGCGCTGGTTTCAGCACTAGCACCCCCACCCTCGTCGCGACCGGCGAGTGCACCCAGTCACTGACTTGGTGCACCAGACTCAAGCCTTCAGAGTAAGGCCAACGCGGTCGGCCGCTCGGATCAGGTGAAGCTGCATCAAATAAGAAGCGCCGTCGGGATCCCGTTGTTCCAGTGCTTGCAGAATTTTTTCGTGTTCCTGGACCGGTTCCCAAAGACGTTGATGCCTGGAGAATGGGAGCTTCTGGGATTCAAGAATTGCCTCGCGATTCAGGCGATGGATTTCGGCGAACAAGCGATTGCCGCTTAAATTCACAATAATATCGTGAAATTTGTAGTCATCATTGGCCGCAGCCAGAAGATCGCCTTGTCGCAAATTGTCTTTCATCGAAGCCAGGCTGGCGGCGAGATCTGCAATGGTTTTTGGTGTCATCTTCTGCGCCGCCAGACGAGCAGCCCGGGATTCCAGGATCAAACGAAGTTCATAGACATCATTTTCGTTGAATTTGCTGGCGTAATGCCAGCGAGTTAAACGTTTGTCTGGCTCATTGGAGGTGCCAAGGACTCGGGCGCGGCGACCGGGTTCAATGGCGAGCAACCCTAGAGTCTCCAAGATAGAAAGAGCTTCTCGCACGGAGCTACGACTTACTTTAAATGTGGCAGCTAGCTCTCGCTCTGAAGGCATAAATGCGCCCGCTTTGAGTTCCGCATGAGCGATGGCATCCTGCAGTTCTCGAACAATCTTATGCGATACCCGGCCGGCTACATCGGAGGGAGGGGAAACGGCGCGTTGATTAGAGGATTTGGCCGACTGTTTCTTCATAGGAAGGTCGTTTAAAATCGGGAGCGCCTGAAGGAAGGAAGCGATGCAGCGGGGTATACCATTTGGGGCGTCGGCACGCTACCTGCTTTCGACTGGGTACGCTGGTTTAGCGACGCGGAAAATCCAGCTGCCTAAAACGATCCTAACGATCTTTAAAGAACGGTCTTTTAAAAACGATCTCAACTTCGAGGGTTTACTAATTTGACAGTAGCAAAACGGCTTTTAGATTTCAACCACAACTGGTCCGACCACTCTGGACTGACCAGTTTCCCCCGTTTCCCCAGCTTTTAAGGGCTACCTATGAACCACGAAAGCATTGCGACCTCCCCACATTTCAGCCGGCGCGCCCTGATCAAAGGCGCCGCCGCTGCTGCTGCTTATACTTTACTCCCGAAATTCGGCGCCTCAGACGCAGCGGCGGCTGAGCAGTCCCATACCTTGGTGATTGCCGCACCCGCTACTCCCCAGAGCCTGGATCACGAATTTGATGTCAGTCTCGGCACCATCGATTCCGTCGGTTCGCTCTATGATAACCTTCTCGAATACGAAAAGATTCCCGATCCTCAGGTGCCCGCTGCCTTCCGCGAAGACATCAGCGTTCATGAAGACAAGCCCTACAATTTGAACCTGAAAGGTAAACTGGCAGAGAAATGGGAGATCAGTTCGGATGGAACCGTTGCCCGATTCTTTCTCCGGCCGGGAGTGAAGAGCAATTGGGGTAACGAATTGACCGCGGACGATGTTAAATGGACCTGGGATCGGAAATTGCATCTGACTGGTCTTGGGCCCTTTCAGGCCGGAGTACTAAATATTACCCAGGAAGATCAGATTCAGGTTGAAGGGAAATACGTCATTTCGTTCCACGTCCCGAAACCGAATCCATTACTGCTAAAGCAGATGGTCAATCTGTCTAACCCGGTCTATGACTCGGTCAAATGTAAACAGGTCGCTACCAAGGACGACCCCTGGGCGCATAAATTCCTGGAAAATAATTCAGCTGGGTTCGGTCCGTATGTCGTAAGTCAACTAATTCGAGGCCAGCAAGCGGTTTTCAAACCGCGCAGCGATTACTATCGAGGCAAGCCGTACATGGACACCGTGATCTTCAAGGAAGTGCCCACTTCCGCCACCCGGCTTTCTCTCTTGCAAGGTGGAAGCGTCGACGTTGCTCAGTTCCTGCAACCACTCGAATACACGACTCTGAAGAAGGTGAATGGCGTCGCCGTGGACGCGGTAAAGGCTTCTTTTGCGGTTTGGGTGGAGTTGAATACAAAGATAAAGCCTTTTGATAATATCAAAGTTCGCCAGGCGATGAACTATGCGTTACCCCGGGAGGACGTATTAAAGACAGTTTTTCAGGACTTAGCGGACAAACAGACTGGATGCATCCCCGATATTTACCCGAATTTCACGGATAAGTTCTGGAGTTACGATACCGATCTGGAAAAGGCTAAATCATTGTTGGCGGAGGCGGGATTCAAGGATGGCTTCAAAAGTACATTGAGCTATGACGCCGGTAATCCAGTCCAGGAGCCGATCGCTATCCTTTTTCAGACTGCGCTCCGAAAGATCGGGGTGGAATTGACCCTTAACAAAGTTCCGGCGGCTACGTTTTATGACTTTGTCACCAAACGGCAGCAGTCGTTGATTTTCTATCTGGATTCACCCTGGGTGCCTGATCCCGGCTACTCGACCCAGCTTTATTTCAATTCGAAATCATATGTCGACTACAGCAATTATTCGAATTCGGAGGTAGACGAGCTGATCAAGTCAGGACTACAGACGTTAGATCCCGCGGCGCGCGAGCAGAACTACACCAGGGTCCAAGAGATCGTGATGACGGAGGCTCCGTGGGTCTTCATCGCCTGGCCCCGGTACGTGTTGGCCCGCCGTTCGAATTTGAAGGGATTCACCTACTACACTTCGAATAATCTTCGATTTCAGGATTTTTACCGCGGCTAGGTTTATGCCGGTGGAGAGTCAGTCGCAAATTGAACCGACGCGAGCTATGTGGCTACTCGTTGCCAGGCGGGCAGCGTACGGGCTGCGCTACTTCTTTCATTTTCTAAGGGTTTATCCGGGCTATGCGGCCGGCTATATCATCGTTTTGACGGTCGCCCTAGTATCGATGGCTGCGCCGGCTATCGCTCCGTTTTCACCAATCAGTGCGGATGCCACCGTCTATTTGCAACCGCCAACCTGGTCACATCTTCTGGGAACTGATTCCACCGGGATGGATGTTTTCAGCCGGCTTATCTTTGCGCCCCGCATCGACCTGGCAATTGCCGTTCTAGGTACGCTGGTATCCTCAGTGATCGGAACTGCGGTGGGGGCATGGGTTGGCTACTTTCAATCGGCAGCAGGGTTCAAAAGCTTTTTGAGCAACGCAGTTATGCGGGCGGCGGACGTTCTCCAGGCTTTTCCGGTGTTCGTCTTCGCCATCGCCCTGGTAGCAGTGTTCGGGCAGAGTCTCAATAGCCTCGTGTTGGCCATCGCTTTCGTAAATATCCCGATCTACCTCAGGCTAATGCGCAGCCAGGTGCTGAGGATTCGAGACCTGCGGTACGTGGAGGCCGCCTACATCTTTGGAGTTCCAGATTGGTTGATTATTGGAAAGCATATCGTGCCGAACGGTATCGCTCCGGTGCTGGCTCAATTGTCGGTCAATATTGGTTGGTCGATCCTGTTGACCGCCGGCCTCAGCTTTGTCGGTGCGGGGGTACGCGCGCCGACGCCGGAATGGGGCAGTATGATTGCCATGGGCTTTCCCAATGTAATGACCGGTCAATGGTGGCCTTCGGTATACCCCGGCCTCGCACTGGCCATCACTGTTTTTGGGTTCGGACTGATCGGGGCTAGCATCGAGTTCTTAGCCGATCCACGGCGGAGGCGAACGTTAGCCGCCGGAACCGGGTTGGTACCTAACCGGGCTTAACGACGTTATATGATAGTTTTGAGGTATATCGGCTCCCGTTTACTCTTCTTAGTCCCGCAACTAATCGGGATTGTGCTGGTCGGATTTGTGCTCATCAAAGCGGTCCCGGGCGATCCGGCGACTCTGATGCTGGGCCCGATGGCCTCAGCCGATTCAATCGCCAAATTGAGAGGCGACCTGGGACTCGACCAGCCTATGCCTACGCAATTCCTGATCTACTTGGAGAAGCTGATCCGAGGAGATTTCGGCACTTCCTGGCAGACAACGCAGCCGGTGCTCAGCGACCTTCGGACCAGGTTTCCGGCGACTTTGGAACTAGTAACCTACGGACTGCTGCTGGCGTTATTGATCGCGATCCCCCTGGGCGTCTTTACCGCCGCTACTAAACGAAGGGCTATAAGAAAGCTCGGCGGTGCTTATGGGTTGATTGCAGGTGCTCTACCAGACTTCTGGCTAGCATTGGTGCTGGTTTTTATCTTTTATAGCCAACTGCATTGGCTGGCCTCGCCGATCGGGCGAATCGATCTTTCGGTAGTTCCTCCCGATACCATCACAGGATTTTATACCATCGACAGTTTGTTGACCGGCAACTGGGAAGCCCTAGTTTCATCCGTCCAGCATTTGATTTTACCCGTTATTACCCTCGGCCTGATCAATGCCGGTCCGATTCTGAAGATGACACAATCGACCATGGAACGGATGCTTGGGTCTGACTTTAGCCAGTATGAACGTCTCTGCGGCCTTCCCCGTCAGCTAATTGTGCGGCATGCGTTCCGGAATGGGCTCCCCTCGATCATTACTATAGTCAGCGTCCTTTATGGCTTTCTAATTGGCGGTGCGGTCCTGGTTGAAATTGTTTTCAGTTGGGGAGGAGCAGGTCAATATGCAGTACAAGGCGTACTCAACTCCGATTTCAATCCGGTGCTCGGGTTCGTGATCTTTTCCGCCCTGTTCTCGCTTATCGTCTACCTAATTGTCGATCTGGCCTATCTCGCGATTGACCCAAGGATCCGGCATTAATCCCTCAAGATGAAAGCAATGGCACTCATCCGGCAAGCGAGAGATGAACCGTTATCAGTAGGTTCGAAAAAGCCGGTACTGGAGACAGACAACCTGACGGTTAGTTACCGGCCTTACGGGTTGCCGCCCGTTGAAGCTCTAAGGAAAGTTAATATCAAGATTGCGCCTGGCGAAATTCTCGGACTGGTTGGTGAATCGGGTGCGGGCAAAACTACTTTGGCCAAAGCCATCATGGGAGTCATTGCGAAACCGGGCGTAGTTGAATCCGGACGACTCTTATTCAATGGAACTAACTTGTTTCAACTGTCTGAAGAAAAGTTAAACCAGCTCAGGGGTGCCTCGATATCGATCATTGTCGCTAACCCGCGCGGAGAGCTAAATCCGCTTCTGATGGTCGGGCAACAGCTGGCGAATATTGCCCGGATTCACATGCGAGTCTCGGCCCGCCAGGCACGACAGCTTGCGCTGGATATGCTAAAGGCGGTAAAAATACCTGATCCGGTCCGACGGTTCCGGGCTTATCCACATGAATTAAGCGGCGGGATGGCTCAGCGAGTGGTGATTGCTGCGGGATTGATTTGTTCACCCCAGTTGGTGATTTCCGATGACGCCACCAGCGGCCTCGACGTCACTGTGCAGGCTCAGATCCTGGACCTTCTCAAAAAACTGGCGCGAGAGCGGCAAACATCAATGTTGTACATTACGCGCGACATTGGAGTAGCCGCGAACTTTTGCGACCGCATCGCGGTCCTGTATAAAGGCGAGATCGTGGAAGAAGCGCCTACCGGCGCATTTTTTGAGGGACCTAGCCATCCCTACGGAAATCTCCTGTTGGCCGCCTTTTCACATAATTCAGTTCTGCGCAAGCGGTGGTCAACCGAACTAGAACAACTCCAGAAGCGCGAGACGCCAGCCCTCGCCTGTCTCTTTGTGGATCGTTGCCCGCTCCGCCAGGGAAGATGTTGGCAAGAACACCCGGAGCTGCGGGATTTAACTCCTGGTCGCCTCATCCGCTGCCATTACCCAGTGCTACGCCATCGACCATGAATCCGCTTATCGAGGTGCAGAACGTGGTAAAATACTTCCCGATTCCGGGGACCCGGGCTGTTGTCCAAGCAGTTAACGGTGTCTCGTTCTCCCTGCGCCGGGGAGAAACACTTTCTATTGTGGGCGAGTCTGGCTCTGGAAAAACCACAGTTGGTCGATGCGTACTCGGCCTGATTAAGCCGACCAGCGGCCGGATTCGGTTTAATGGACGCGATATGGGCCAACACTGGGATGTTCGGTCGCGCGATCTTCGGGGAAAGTTACAACTGGTGTTTCAGGAACCCGGGGAATCGCTCGATCCTTTGATGCCGGTGCACAAATCGATCGAGGAACCGATCCGGGCGACGATCGTCTCGAAGAAGGAGCGGGATCGTAAAATTCAAAAAGTAACGGAACTGGTCAATCTTCCTCTTTCCCTCCTCCAACAATATCCGGCAGAACTGAGCGCCGGTCAGCAACAACGAGTGGCCATTGCCCGTGCGATTATTACCGATCCCGAACTATTGGTGTTAGACGAGCCTACTTCGGCTCTCTCTCCCACCGACCGAGCTGATATCATTGATCTATTAATCCGGATACAGCAGGAACTCTCTACGGCTTACTTATTCATTTCGCATGATCTGAGCACGGTCTATCACATCAGTCATCGGATCGCGATCATGTATCTGGGAAAGATTGTGGAAGAAGGCGATTCCCGGGAAGTATTTCGCACACCGCATCATCCCTACAGTGTAGGATTGTTATCGTCGGTCCTGCTGCCGAGCCCGGATTTGCGGCGAGAGACGACATTTGTGCTGGAGGGAGAGACTCCGAGCCCGGTTAATCTACCGGCTTGTTGCCCGTTAGTATCCCGCTGTCCATTTCGGATAGATCGTTGCGGGCAGGCATTTCCGGAAGCGGAGGCAGTCACACCGGCGCACTTGGTTCATTGTTTTCGTCATCGGGAGGTATCCGCGGCCGAGCACGCCACCCACACATTTGAGCGCTTTCAAAGCATAACCGAGGAAATCCTCTCGGTGCCAGGCGTCTAAAGCATTTAGGCATTTAGTTAACTACATAATTTAATACGAATTCATCATGCCAAAACTCGCTGGAAAGATAAGTGTTGTAACTGGAGGCGCGCAGGGAATCGGCCGAGCAATCGCCCTGCTATTTGCTCGAGAGGGAGCAGATGTGGCCATCATTGATCGAAACAGTAAAGTTGCGGAGGAGGTAACGAAACAGATCCGAGCATCCGGCCAGCGCTCGATTAACATGCCCGCGGATATCGGTGAGGAAGCTCAAGTCGACGAGGCATTTCAAAACATTTCGCAAGAATTTGGTCCGGTCGATATACTGGTAAACAATGCCGGAATTGACACCACTTCCCTCGTGGTAGAGATGCCGACCGCGCTCTGGGATGAAATGATCCGCGTCAACTTGCGGAGCGTCTTCCTCTGCAGTCGGGCGGTGCTACCCGGGATGCTCCAAAAGAAGTCAGGCCGCATCATCAACATCGCGTCGCAGCTTGCCCATAAGGGCGCACAAGAAATGGCTCATTATGCTGCAGCCAAGGCCGGCGTCATTGGCTTTACCCGCTCACTGGCCTACGAGGTAGCGGGGCACGGTATTACGGTTAATGCCATTGCCCCCGGCCCCGTTGATACCGAACTCTTTCGCAACATCCCTGCAGATTGGCGCCAGCGGAAGCTGGCGGAACTTCCCATCGGTCGTGCGGGTAACGTAGAAGAGATAGCGCCTACGGCGCTACTTCTTGCGTCGGAAGACGGTGCCTACTACGTAGGTTCTACCTTAAATCCGAATGGCGGGGATGTCATGATCTAACAGCACACCAAATGAACGTGAACCAACAGATCGTTGTTGTCGGTACCGGCGGTACGATTTCGTCGAGGTACGATTCGTCCCAAGGTCGGTCCGTGGCCTCCGAACACGTGGAAAAGATCGTCGCTCTGTTACCTAACCGAACCGGATTACCTCCCTTGGAATTCCGAAATTTCGCCACCATGGGAAGTTTCGAGATGACCATGGAGGTCGCACACGAATTAGTTAAATGTGTCGGAGAATTACTCGCTCGGAATGACGTGGGCGGCGTGGTGGTGACTCAGGGAACGGATACCATGGAGGAAACCAGTTTCCTGGCAGACCTGCTTCTACCCCCAGGCAAGCCGGTCGTCTTTACTGGATCACAGTTGCCCCACGATCATCCCCAGACAGATGGGCCTCGGAATCTTGAGGACTCAATCCGAGCTGCCATCTCTCCTAAGACGTTCGGACTTGGAGCGATGGTTTGCTTTAATGGACGGTTGCATGCCGCTCGTGATGTCACCAAAGTCAACACCAGCGCCCTTGAGACATTCCAATCTTACGAACACGGCGCATTAGGCGCGGTTGATGCAGGCGAAGTAGAAGTTTATCGGCGGCCAGCGCTCCGGCTTTCGCTTTCCGCCGATAAGTTGGATAAAAGAGTTGATTTGATTGAGGTAGGCCTTGGCATTGATGGACGCCTCGTTGAAATGGCTTTGTCGGCGGGCGTGGATGGTATCGTAGTGAAGGCATTCGGCCGAGGAAACGCGACCACCGATTTCGGCCGCAGCATTAGCCGAGCTTGCCAGGCTGGAGTCCCCGTGATTATCACCTCGCGCTCTCCGAGTGGACGCGTGAAAGCAATTTACGGCAGCGGAGGTGGTGGCGGTCGCGATCTTGAGGATGCCGGCGCGATATTCGCCGGTGATCTCAAGGGTGCAAAGGCTCGAGTTCTGTTGACGGTTGCCCTGAGCAACCCGAACACTCGCACCCGAATAAAAGAACTATTTAATACGATAGCACCTTAGAGTTAACCCATTGAACTGAGTAGTAAGTGATCATGAGTTCTATCAACAACCCGGCCGGTGCGAACCGGCGCTAATCACAAAGGAGAAAGTATGCCAAAAGAAATATTGTGTGCCTTCGGAGTAGATGTTGATGCTGTAGCGGGGTGGCTTGGTTCCTATGGGGGAGAAGATTCACCGGATGATATCTCGCGGGGATTGTTTGCTGGTGAAGTCGGCTCGCCCCGATTGCTGAATCTGTTCAAGAAGTACGGTCTGCAAACCACCTGGTTTATTCCTGGACATTCGGCTGAGACCTTCCCCATCCAAATGAAAGCGGTGGCGGATGCCGGCCATGAAATCGGTGTCCACGGCTATACCCATGAGAATCCGATTGCGATGACCCGCGAGCAGGAAGAGGCAATTCTGGACAAATGCCTCGATGTGTTGACCAAGCTTTCCGGCAAACGGCCAACCGGGTACGTTGCTCCGTGGTGGGAATTCAGCCCAGTAACCAACGAGTTGCTTTTGGAAAGAGGCATCAAATATGACCACAGCTTAATGCACAACGATTTTCACCCCTACTATGTCAGGGTCGGCGATTCGTGGACGAAAATCGATTACAGTAAACACCCGAACACCTGGATGAAACCGCTGGTCAGGGGTGAGGAGACCGACCTGGTTGAGATTCCAGCCAGTTGGTACCTGGATGACCTACCGCCGATGATGTTTATCAAAAAGGCCCCGAATAGTCACGGTTTTGTCAATCCAAGACATCTGGAGGAATCGTGGCGTGATCAGTTCGATTGGGTTTATCGCGAGAACGATTACGCAGTGTTCACCATGACGATTCATCCTGACGTCTCGGGCCGTCCGCAAGTCTTACTGATGCTCGAAAGACTCATTGAGCATATCATGAAGCATGAAGGCACAAAGTTCCTGACCTTTGACGCCTTGGCTGAAGATTTTAAACGCCGGTCTCCAAGAAAGAAATAGTTACCCTCGAAAGGAAGAGCCGAAATGTGTGCGCTGTGCGGACTGCTGGGAACCGATGAGGGTTGGTCCACTTCGATTACCAGTAGGCTACCGCACAGACAGCAGCGATTTCTGAGGCTGGCGCAGGCTAATCGGATTCTGAGTTTCTTTCGTCTCAAACTCGAAGACTTCCAGGGGGTCTCCTATATTTTGAGTAGTCCGACCGGCCGGCGCGAGCTGGTATCAGATTTTGGGCAAGTCTGGTTGATGGCCGAGACTCTGACTGGACGCGCCATTGACCCATTGGACCCGGAACTTCTAAACTGGTTGAGTTCGAGTGCAAAATGAGCGCGATCACTCCGGATCTCATCCCGCTCAATGTAGTAACCGGCTTTCTCGGAAGCGGAAAAACCACCTTGCTGAGAAAGTTGCTAGCCTCCGACCTGGGAAACGAGACGGCGCTGTTAATCAATGAATTCGGAGAAATCGGCATTGATCATCTGCTGGTCGGAGAAATCGCTCCGGATATGGTTCTCTTAAAGAGCGGCTGCGTTTGCTGCTCGATTAGAGGCGATCTTAAGGATGCGGTGGTGCAACTATTTTCGAAAAGGGAGAAAGGGCAGATACCGCGTTTTCGACGACTTCTTCTGGAAACAACTGGCTTGGCTGATCCAGCGCCGATCTTCGCGACAGTATTAACCGATCCGATGTTGAGGCATCACTTCGGTCTAGGAGTAATAATTACCGTGGTCGACGCCTTCAACGCAGCGTTGCATGAGGAGCTACATTCGGAGTGGATGGCACAGGTCACGGCAGCGGATCGACTGGTGTTGACCAAAACCGACGTGGCTTCACCAAAGTCCGAGGCTAAGTTGCGTACCCGGCTCCGGATCATCAATCCAACCGCGGTGGTCATGACCAACGACGATGTCAAGGAGGGAGATAGTCTGCTCCTCGGTGGCGGCTTGCATGAGATTAAGGCCGACCTGGAGGCAGAGCGTTGGCTACGGAACTTTGCTAATCAATCGCCCGAAGCAGAGCATCTCCATCATTCCGATCATGAACATTCGGGAGTAAATTCGTTCTGCGTGGTTTTTTCGGAGCAGATTAATTGGACCGCATTCGGACTCTGGTTATCCATGTTGCTCAATCGACACGGTCGGAACATTCTTCGAGTGAAGGGAATCCTGAACCTCAGTGGCAGCGATTACCCGGTGGCTATTCACGGAGTGCAACACTTGGTTCATCCTCCGGTTCATCTTTCCGCGTGGCCGAACGAAGACCGTCGTTCGAGAATTGTTTTTATTGTTCGTGACATCGCAGCGGCCGCCATTGAGCAATCCCTCAACATCTTTTTAAGAAACCTGAGTTAGCTGGTTAATCTAATTTATTTATGAGCTCATCTGGCCCCATCCTTCAAGCCAGCAACCTGATCAAGCGATATGGAGCTACCGTAGCTCTCGATGAAGTTTCATTTTCGCTTTATCCGGGCGAGGTCTGCGGGCTATTGGGTGAAAACGGCGCCGGAAAATCAACCTTAGTTAAGATCCTGAGCGGTATTGTGGTGTCGGATGCGGGCGAGATGATTCTCAATCGATCGTTGTATCAGCCGCGCACTATTGTTGATGCTAAAGCGCTCGGTCTCTCGACGGCGTTCCAGGAACTAAGTCTAGTTCCCACCTTATCCGTGGCAGTGAATCTGTTTCTGCCAAAACCGAAGGTAAACGCCCTGCATCTTGTCTCCATGCGTTCCATCGAGGAAGAGGCGGCTGCCGTACTCAATGAGTACGGAATTTTCGATGTTTCGCCCTCTGCCATAGTGGCCGATTTACCACTGGGAATGCGTCAACGCATTGAGATTGTTCGGGCGATGTTAGTTAAACCAAGGGTATTGTTGCTGGACGAGGCAACGGCAGCGCTTTCCGATCGCGAGTGGCTGTTTGGACTGATCGCTAAATTCATAGCTAAAAGCGCGTCCATTTTGTACGTGACCCACCGCTTGGATGAAGTACGTCGCCTTTGTGAGCGATGCATTATTCTGCGCAACGGCAAGAAAGTCTTCGATGCGAGTACCACGGGTATGACCGAGGATGAGGTGTTTAGCCAGATGGCCGGCCGCTCGGTGGTGGAAAATTATCCCGCTCGCGAGTCGACCATTGACGAGTCAGCACCTCCTGCGTTGGCTGCCTGCGATCTCTCTTCCACGCAAATTACCGGCGTTACTTTTGCCATTCGCCGGGGCGAGATTCTTGGGGTGGCCGCCTTGGAAGGCCAAGGACAATCTAATTTGTTTAAAACCCTGGTTGGACTGGCACCGGTTAAGCGGGGGCACATCGAAGTCGACGGAAAGAAGGTTGCTCTTAAGTCACCTCGCGCTGCGCGAAGCGCAGGGATGGTGCTGGTCCCGGAAGAGAGAAAGAGCGAAGGCTTGTTCAAAGATCTGAGCACTTCCGCGAATGTGTCCATACCTGTCATTAGCCGGGCGACGACTTTCGATTTCATAAGGAAAGGTCGGGAGCAAAAGTTAGTGGAACAAGGCGCAGGGCTGGTCGATCTGCACCGGCGTTTTCTCCGACCGAATATTGACGCTCTATCAGGAGGCAACCAGCAGAAAGCGATACTGGCCCGTTCACTTTTATCCGGGCCGAAGTGTTTACTTCTATTTGATCCGACTCGCGGCGTGGACGTCGGCACCAAGCATAATATTTATCGAGTGATTCGTGGCTTCGCTCGCGAGGGTGGCTCAGCTCTCTTTTATTCAACCGAGTTGGACGAGCTAGTGCATCTTTGTGATCGCTGTATCGTGCTTTACCGGGGAGCGATTGTCGCCGAGCTAAGGGCCGAAGAGCTCGCCCCCGAGCTGCTACTGTCAATAGCAGCAGGACATAGAAGCCAGGCGGACCGCGCATGGCTGGCCGATAATTCTGCGAACGGAGTTTCTGTATGAGCCAGCCAATTCGCGATCGAGGCAGACCCCTTCCAAGCAGTGCATTTGCCGGACTGCTTTGCCTGGCTATGTACGCCGTATATTTTTTTAAGACTCCATCTGCGTTCAGCCTGACCGGTGTAACCGACCTTCTAAATAATACCGTGGTACTGGCGCTGGCGGCGAGCGGACTCACGCTCGTCATTTTAGCCGCCGAGTTAGATCTGTCGTCGGTTGGCGTTATCGCTGTCACTAATGTAGTTGTTGCCACTATCAGCACGAAATTGCCCGCGGGGGCTTTTTTGAGCTTGTTAGCAGTCTGCTTACTGGGATGCTTGGCTGGTCTTCTAAACGGCTGGCTGGTCGCGTTCCTCGGATTGCAGTCCTTGGCTTGTACCCTAGGTACCATGATCGTTTGCGAGGGTATGGCACTGCTGATTTTGGATGCGCCGGGCGGTGAAGTGGATGCTTTCATCATGAACCGGCTGACCGATACTTTTTTCGCCGTCATCCCTGTGGCCCTCTTGATCATGGGCCTGGTAGTAGTCCTCTGGCTTCTGTTCCGGCAAACAAGAATTGGTATAGCGATTTACGCCATTGGCGCAGATCCGGTCGCCTCCCGTCTAAGCGGCCTTGATGTCAGATGGACCAAATTGATCGTCTTTACCTTGGCAGGCATCGCCTATGCCCTGGCGGGATATATGTTAAGTGCTCAAACCGGGACCGGTGATCCTCGGGTGAGTAACTCTTTTTTGCTTTATGCGTTTGCTGCGGTGGCCATCGGTGGAACCGCTTTGGGCGGCGGGCGAGGTGGAGTAGTCGGAAGCGTCATTGGCGCCGCCCTGCTGACCGTAATGCAGAAGCTATTGTTCGCCTTAGGAGTCGCCGAGTTTTATACCAATATATTTAACGGCGTCGTCATGGTTGCCGCCATTCTGTTTGGCAATCTCTCGGCCTTCGTAGCCCTGCACCAGCGCGTTAGAATGGCCGCGCGTTAGGACTGGCACTACACCCTGTGATAGCTAATGGAAATGAATGACGAGGCACGATCAACCAGCGGTGGTATGACCGCTTTGAAACCGGAAACAGTCACCGCTGTTCTGGTGCTGTTGAGTGCGGTGGTCATGATGTTGGCCATGAAGTTAGTGAACCCGACCTTTGGGTCAGTCGAGCAATTAGCAGCCATCCTCACCACCTCTATATTCCTGGTGGTCGCTTCCTATGGTCAAGGATTGGTGATATTGCTTGGCGGAATCGATCTCTCGATTGGCGTGGTGATGAGTATTAGTGGAATGATGATCGCCGGCCTGACCAATGGATCTAACGAAGCCCTGTTCTGGGCACTGCCGATCACTTTAGTAACCTGTCTTGCGGTTGGGTTAATAAGTGGACTAGGCGTGGCTTTGCTCAAAATCCCTCCATTCATAATGACCTTGGCCATGGGGACAACGTTTTTTGGAGTGGCATTAGGAGTCACGGCAGGCAGCTCCCAAAGGACCGTTGCGCCGATGTTGCAGTCTCTGATGAGTGCGCGGCTGGCTGGGATTCCGTTTCCGATCCTTTTCATTTTATGTTTTCTGATCGCAGGATCGTTGTTGCAAAGCCGGACGGCGGCGGGCCGAAAGCTTTATGCAATTGGTAGTAGCATGGTGGCTGCCCGGATCGTCGGATTGCCGGTCGCGACCATTACGGTGGCAGCATACGCCGTGAGCGGTCTAGGCGCGGGCTTGGCCGGGATACTTTTGGCTGGCTACTCCTCAAGTGCGACCTTGGACATGGGTGATCCGTTTCTAATGCCGACGATCGCTGCAGTAGTAATCGGTGGCGCCTGTGTGACCGGCGGAAGAGGGATTTATTTCGGCACGTTTGCCGGTGCCATCTTCCTGAGTGTTCTGTCGACTATTATTACAATGCTCAGTCTGTCGCAGGGATGGCGAAATATCATTCAAGGAGGAATTATCGTAATCGCCTTAATCCTACAAACAAAACAGTGGTACTTATTCAGTATGGTGAACCGCCAACTAACCAGGAAGCGGCCAATTTATACTGGGCAACCCCAAAATTCAGAAACCTAACCTATGAGAAGATTGCAGTGGGCTGGTATCCTCGGCGTGGTGTTCACGTGTGTCTGGTCGGTCAATTGCCTTTATGGTCAGAGCGACCAGAAATACAAAGTGTTCCTGGACATGAGTTACAGCGGCAATACCTGGCAGGCAGCCGCAGCCAATGGCATCAAGGCTTTGGCGGGAACGCCGCCATACGACAAGTTGATCGAATTCAAGACGATCATTTCCGGCACTGATGTGCAGAAGCAAATATCGGATATACAAAGCATGGTCGCAGCCGGTGCCAAGGCCATCATTCTCTATCCGTTATCGCCGACTGCGCTGAATCGGGCGATTCAACAAGCGTCGAAAAAGGGGGTTCTGGTTTTCACTTATGACTCCACCGTGACGGAACCCTTAGCTTACAATGTGAGCAATATAACCGCCCATTATGGCGCCAACACAGCTCAGTGGATGGTGAACAAGTTGGGCGGGAAGGGTGAAATCATTTTTAACCATGGCGTGGCTGGTACCGCTGTGACTAAGACATATGATGAGCAAGCATACGCGATCTTTAAAAAGTACCCCGGAATAAAAATTGTAGGCGACTTTTACGGAAACTGGAATGACGCAATTTCACAGGAGGAAGTCTCCAAGATTCTTGCCGCCCATCCCAATGTGGATGGAATTTGGACCGTGGACGGCACTTATGGATCGCTGGAGGCAGTGGTCAAGAATCGGCCCGATCGACTGGTAGTAATCGCAGGGCAATCTAATAATGGGTACCGATTGATGATGGCAGATCCGGCGTTGCAGGCCAAAGGCTTGCAGGGAGTGTCGTCCAGTGCCGGCCCGGCCGTTGGAGGGTATTCTTTTAAGCTGATGATGGAAGTGTTACTTGGGAAAAAGAAGCTGACCAGCCACAACGTTGAGTACCCATTGCCATGGGTAGAAGCCAAGGACGTGAAGGTCTGCTCCGGTGATCGATTCGAAGATGGATGTAACGTCTTTCCTGAAAGCAAGGTCCCGCCGCTATTCCTCGATACCGCGCTCGATCCGAAGTTTCTTCCCGAGCTAAGCCTAGACGCAGTTCAGAGCGGTACCCCGACAGCCGGTGCAGCAATTCAGCCTCTGCCTGACCCGAAATACGCGGACGGTCTTCCGGGAATTAATTGTCAGGACTGCAAAGCCCCGGCGGATGCTTTGGAGCCGAATCTGGTTACCCCAATGCCGGTCCAGAAGTGACAAGGTTTCTCCTGGGGATTGGAAAAAGCTAATAGCCACGCCGCGTCCGTGAAGCGCCGCACGCCTTTATCCATCAAGTAGCGCGGCGTTGACGGCGCCTAATCACAAATCAACACTCACCAAGCCTACTCCCCTCACCCAGCCTGGTTGCGACGTTCTTCCCCCCGCATGAACTGACTACAGGGCGCCACTAGAACCTAAGGAGCTTTTGGCGGCTACGCTGTCATGGAACGCGTGTACCAGGCTGGGCTCCGGAGTGCGGCTGCAGGCGCATCTTCGCTGCAATTTTCCCGTTCGGATATTCTTAGCGGATTCGACGACCGTTGCTCATGTTGATCGGCAGCCACTCTCCTCCTGGTAATCGCCAATGAAATCCTCCCCTCGCTTTCACTCCAGCTGCCGGAACCGACCCATGGCATCGATCGTTTCCTGTCGGATAGCCAGTATCTCCGATCGCCAAGCTTGCGCGGTCGCAACCGGTACGATTCTCTCGTCTATCCCGTTTAGAATCTCCAAGGCGAGATGATATTTATTCAGGCCGCGTTTCAGCAGCGCAACCAGAAACGCGGGATCGCGCATTTCATTCCCTTCGATAACCCCATGCAAGGCGTCACCCAGTTTCGCCATTCCTTGGACCAGACCTAGCTGTAGTTCGTCCAGACGACGAGAAGCCGCTAAGTCAGGTTTCTCTGCCTTGCCGAACTCGCTCACCGCGACGCAAAGGTCTTTGGCTCGAATGATTAGAGGATCGCGCCACCAGAGCGGCTCGGGGTATTCCATCGGTGCGACCTCGATCTCATCGTTCAGTTCTTCGTTGGTTAACTCGTCTTCTGCCCCATCATCGTGGAGTAACGTACAGCCGAGCTCATCCGCGATTTTCTGGTCACGATCCGGGTCGCCTTCGTACTTCTCCCAAAGCTCTTCAAATTTGAGGACATAATCATCGAAGCTTTGGAGCGCCTGTTCATAGAGAAATTCGTCGGGCTTTTCGGCATCACCGCAGAGCTCATCCACCCTGACCATGTGGACTAATCCCGACCCGTGCTCAGCCTGCTTTTGCCTTTCTGCCTGCTCATCGGCAGTAAAACTCCAAGCCGGTTCGGACACACGGACCTCAGGATCGACTAGCTCCACGACGACCCGCCCGTTAAATTTACTAAACCATTCCAGGTAAAGCGAATTGCTCCAACCAAGCTGCTCGATCATTTCACGGTTTAGCTCTTCGACTCGGACATCGGGAGGCAAGGTCCGTACTTTACGTGACGCGGTGATCGTGCCAGCCGCTCCCACCTGGTCTCTGAACCGTCCGATCGAGTGATCAGGCCGCGGTTTATGATTAACAAATTCAACCAGACATCCAGCCAGATCATCCTCACAATTGCCGTCCAACTCTAATCGGATCGCAGATTCCTGTCCGATTAACCAGAGCGTTCCGAGTACTTTTCCCTTTTGTCGATTATCGATCACGCCTCGGGTTACCATCTGATTTAAGCGCCATGCCATAATCACGAAAATAACGGGAGAATTAGCAATTACAACACTTTTTTTATGTGTATTAATCATTTCTCGGCCGTGTGCTCATAGCTTCATCGGCATGGCTAAAACTCATACAACCGGACGCCCTCATCAAAGCCTGAATCCAATCGGCCATTCTCGTTCCCGAGAGAAATCGCGATGGAAGAGGTGGTACCAGAATCGTCGAGACACCTGGGCTTGAGCCGAATGTCGTCTGGCGCCTCGGCGGCCGAAGGCATCCTGGGCAAACTCCAGGAAACTCCTGGGACGCTTGCCGGTCACGTTTTCGATATCGGCACATACCGAGCTAACGTGGGACGCTCGTCCCTCTTGAACTCGAGCGTATAGCTCGGTCAAGGCGCCGATGTGCCAATCGGGCAGCTTGTTTTCCGCAAGTGCCGACCGGAAGTTTTCCAGGTCAGGTGAAACAAATCGAACCCGTTTCGCCATGGCTTGGCCAAGCAAATTACTGACTCGTTCGCCGCCAATTGCCTCCCGGCCAGTCAATGTAAGAGCTTGATCGTCAAAGTCTCCGCCAGCGACGGCAACCGCAACGTCCGCGATATCGCGTATATCAACGTAGCTAATCGTACTGGTTGCAATCGGCTCCGCGTATATGCCTGCTTCGATGGATGCTCTCTGTAGAAGCGTGTTCTGCATGAAGAAGTTCGGTCGCAAGATCACATGCGCGATATCTGAGGTCCGCAGAACCTCCTCGACATCGGCGTGCCAACCCGCAAAGACCGAGACCGGGCAAACGAAATCAGCACCGATGACCGAGAGTTTGATGATCCGCTGCACCCCGGCTCGTTTTGCAGCGTCGATTATGCCGATCTCGCGCTTTACCTGATCCGGATCGCTCGGCGTGATGAGACCCAGCGTATGGATACCCTTGAGGGCCGGCTGGAAGGTTGACGAATCGTCAAGATCAAGGCGAGAGCATTGCAGCCCAGTGCGCTTGGGTAATCGCTCCGGGAAACGGACGAGGTTTCGAACCGTGAACCCCGCAGCGATGAAGGCGTCGGTCCAAGCGGCAGCGTTTTGACCGGTGGATCCGATGATAGCGACATTCGTGTTCATTCTAGTGGTTGCTTTCGTTCCGAGTTTTGAACACCCGAGCCCAAAAGCCGGCTCGGCGCGTCACGGCGTAAATAAGCCACCTGGGTGACAGCCTTATGTCAGGAGGGATTGGCCGAGTACATGCCGTCGAAGATGGCGAGCGAAGTAATCAGTAAGCAGTGGGTCAGTAATCAGTCACTGACGGCCGGCTGGCTCTGAAACTGATCACTAATTTCTCGAGTCGGAAGCGTGGGCCGTTTGCCCCCCTTCCGGGAGCATCACCCCACCGGTCTTTGGGCCGTCACGTTCTTCGAAACACGACCGGCCAGATCTGCTATTTGCGATCTGCTATTTGTCCATCGCCGCGTAGCGGCCCGCCTCGCCCTACCAAATTTGGGCTTGCCCTTACGCTCGGCTCAACTCCGGAACCAGTTCTGCCTCCTCTAGACACGGAGCGGGCAGAGGCAGTACCACCGGTTTCTTCAATGGGATGTAAGGAGCAAGGTCGAGAATCGCGTCGTGGAATTTGATCAGGGTACTTCTGTGTCCAACGCTGGCCACCGTCGGTTGCCAGGTAGGCGACTTTAACAAACCGTAAAGGCGAGCCTCGCCAGCCTCATCAAGGGCCGACGTAGCTTCATCCAAGAAAAGTAAGGCCGGTCGCACCAGTAGCACCCGAGCAAACGCCAGTCGTTGTTGTTCGCCGAGTGACATCCGCTGGCCCCAATTATCAACCACATCGAGCTGTGATGCGTAGGATCCCAGGCCCACTTCGCCGAGAGCCGCACCAAGCTCGGCTGCGGTAAAGCTCTGGCCGTCCGTGGAAGGATAACTCAAAGCGTTCGCCAGCGTGCCTTGAGGCAGATACGGTCTTTGCGGGACCAGCAACATCCGACCTTCTCCGATGCGAATGTTCCCGCGGCCAAAGGGCCAGATCCCGGCAATTGCCCGCAGCAACGTGCTCTTACCTGTTCCGGTAGGGCCTGAAATCAGCAGGGCTGAACCTTTGGCCGGCTCACACGAAACACCTCGCAAAAGCGCGCTCCCGTCCGGAAGATCAAGATCTAGATCTTCGACCGACACGCTGACACCGCTCCGCCTGATCTTGATGCCGTCATCCGGTGGACACGGGGCATGAAGTTCTTGCAGTTTCTGATCAAATCCGGCCAACCGCTCGGTAACCGCCAACCAAGCAACAATATCTGAATAGGCGGTAATGACATAGGAAAGTCGATCGCTTACGTAGACGAACGCGTTAACCACCTGCATCAGGCCGCCCAGCGGCATCTGTTTGGCAAAGTATCGCGGGGCCACAACCAGATACGGAAAAACAAACGCAACTTGCCCGTAGCTGGACGTGAACGATCCCAAGCGCATTTGCCGCTTCATAATCCGTCGGAAATTGTCGGCTACGCTGTGAAAACGTTCCTTAAACAGGCCGAGCTCGACCTTTTCACCGCCGTAAGAAGCAACGCTCTCTGCATTCTCTCGAACCCGGACTAAGCTGAATCGGAAATCGCCTTCGAACCGCTGTTTCAGAAAATTCAACGGGACTAACGGGCGACCAACTTTTGTAGTGATCCAGGTAGCTAAACCTGCATACAGCAAAGCGGCCCAAACCAGATAACCGGGGATATAAACCGCTCCAAACTTTCCTAAAGGTATGGCGGCGGACCCGGACAATCCCCAAAGAATGAACAAGAACGATCCCATCCCGATGATCGACGTAAACAGATTTATACCCAACGTACACGCTTGGGTGGTGAACAACTGAATATCCTCAGAGATACGTTGATCGGGATTGTCGATCTCGCCTTTTAGCTGCAGTTGATAATATGCCTGATTGGTGAGCCATGCGTTGGCGTACTTCTCGGTTAGCCAACGCCGCCACCGGATCTGGAGCATCTGATTAAAGTAGAGCGCAGTAACCGTCAGGGTCACCCCAGAGCTGGCGATCAAGAAGAACCACCCAAGTTGGCGCAGTAACTCGCCACTATCGAAAATCTGGAGCGCGTTGTAGAAACCGCGGTTCCATCCGTTCATTTGGATCCCGACATAGACGTTGCCGAGGTTGATTGCGATGATTAGCCCTAACAAGCCCCACGCCGACCATTTCTCTTCTGACGTCCAGTACACTCTTGCGATTCGCCAGGCCTCGTGCAACAGGCTTCGCTTCGCCTTTTCTATCAAGAGTGACTCCTTGTAGAGCTTATAATCCGCAGCGCCGGCTCTTTAAGCATTATACAACCGTACAAACTGACGTCTTTCTGTTCGTTTTGAACTGTCGAGTGGCGACTCTAGCTCTAGTCATGACTTTTTTCGAGACAAATCTGCAAATCCGGGACCGGCCCGGCCCCGAACGGCGATAGGATCTTACGCTGAAATTCCCGGATTAGATGTCTAAATCCAATGATTTACGCCGTAAAGCTTAAGATCCGGGCTAAGCGCAGGAATTTTTCTTATATCTAAAGAAATTTGATCGAAAACCCGTGGAGCGCGCCTTCCCGCGGCCGTTTCGCCAAGCAGCGCGACAGGATTGACCCCGGGCCTTTGTCCAGGGCATGCTTTCGGTTTGTGCATTCGGTTCAGCTCGTCGTCGCCCTGCTCGTTGTCCTGGTGGCATTGGTGGCGTTAGCCAATCGGCTGAACATCTCCTACCCGATTGTCCTGGTCCTTGGTGGTCTGATCTTGGCGATCCTGCCGCGAATGCCGGAAATCCGACTAGAGCCGGACATCGTCTTTTTGGTCTTTCTTCCACCCTTACTTTTTTCCGATGCGCTCAACTCGAGCTGGCGCGATTTTCGAGAGAATTGGCGCCCGATTTTCCTGCTTTCGGTCGGTTTAGTATTTGCCACCACCGGATCTGTGCTGCTGGTCGCGCATCTATTTCTTCATATGGCCTGGGGTCCCGCCTTCGTACTCGGGGCTGTGCTTGGGCCCACAGACACGGTGGCGGTTAGCGCTATTCTGGAGCGGTTTCCCATTCCTCACCGATTGAACGCCATTTTGCGCGGAGAGAGCCTGGTCAATGATGCGTCCGCCTTAGTTCTTTTCGAAGCCGCCATCCACACAACGCAGATGAAGACTTATGTCTGGGGCTCTGTCGCCGGAGAATTCTTCCTGGCGGTTGCCGGCGGCATCATCATCGGATGCGTAGTTGGCTGGCTGACGGTCCAGCTACGCCGGCACATGGCCGATCCGCTTCTCGCCAACACCATTTCATTGTTAGCTGCTTTTGCGGCGTATCAGCCGGCCGCTGCCCTCCATGTCTCTGGTGTATTATCGGTCGTAACCGCCGGGCTCTATCTCGGTTGGAATGACCCGCGCATCACCACGCCGCGCACCCGCCTACAAGCGGCCGGATCGTGGGAAATGCTTACCTTCTTGTTGAACGGCCTCCTCTTCATCCTGATCGGGCTTCAACTGCGCACCGTTGGAGAACCATTGTGGTCTCAGAATCCTTGGTTTTTGCTAGTTGGCGGAATCGCGATCAGCCTCACGGTGATAGGCGCGCGGATCGCGTGGGTATTTGCGTCGACATATCCGCCTCCGCTTCGCTTCCCCGTTCGTCCCTCGTCCCGAAACTATGGCGGACAAGTTGGCGCGACAGGTAGGCCGCGGTTTTCTCGTACCCAGGTTCCGTCGTTGGATCCCAGCATAGCGAAGCGGCAAGCCATGCTGCTGTCTTGGGTTGGGATCAGAGGTGGCATCTCACTCGCTGCCGCTCTCGCCATTCCTCCAACGTTGGGAAACGGCTCCCCCTTTCCGCAACGCGCTGAAATAATCATCTTCACTTTCGCCGTTATTCTGGTGACATTGATAGCGCAAGGACTAACCCTTCCTAAACTTCTTAACCGGTTACACTTCGCCACCTCCTCCGGCCCGGAATCCGCAGAGATCAAAGCGCGGCTCGCCTTGGCCACGACCGCGGTGCGCTACCTGCAATCCCTGGAGGAGCCGGATGAAGCGAAAGGCAAAGCCATCGCGCATCTGTCCGATATTTATGGACACTCCCTGGAAACACCCATCGCGGAGTCCTCTGGATTCGCTAATCATTCTCAAACCCGATTTTTAGGCAGCGTCGTTTCGTTGGAATTGGCGATCGTCAAGCAGCAGCGGGCCCGCCTGATCGAGCTCCGCGACCGGGGCGAAATCACCGATGATATCCTCCGGCGATTCCAGTCCATTTTGGATCTTAAAGAATCGCAACTCGACCAGACCCGCAGCTCCTGGGAGCTATGAGTTAGACTCGCACCACGCTCTTGCCCATGGCTTTACCCGATTCCATCAACCGGTGTGCTGCCTGGATTTCATCGAAAGAGAATACCTTGGCCGGTTTCGCCTGTCTCATGAGTCCCGTAGCTCGCGTAACTCCCATCCGGTCGTCTGCTCCGTGGCGTCGATTGCCGCCTCCTGGCTCCTGGCTCCTTATGCCGGTTTACTGATTACTCCCCTCGGCTCAGCCTCTTCGGTCTGGTGAAACCCAGCCGCCGCCAACGCCCGCGTCGTACCATCGAAACCGCTCATCAATTTCCAAATCAAACCGCTCCGATAATTCTCAATCGCTAACAGGGCCATACCAAGGTCAATCCCGATCACATCCGGCGAATACCAATTCCGGTCAGCGTTGAACCCATTCGTGAAACCGTACTTGCCCCAGAGCAACCCACCGTCTCTTTCATACATCGCCTGAGCCGCTGAAATCGCGAGCTCCGGGGTAAATATGACCGCCGCAATAGCGCCAGTCGGCGAAACCGTTCCGTCCTCAGGGTCGCCCAGCACGCCGTACGGTTTGTATCCGTCCGGACCATCGCTGGCGTTTAACCCCCAGAATCCTTGCGCATAAGTTTGCCGCTTCTTGGCCCGGTAGCGGCAGAACCGACGGTTGATTTTCATGGCGTTCGTTGAGGAAAGCCAATAGTCAAAGCCCAACCGGTCCCGCTGATGGCGGAGATTAAAATAACCATAGGGCATCTGATGGATAAAAATGGGTCCGGCCCGCAACCATTCAAGCCCCGCGTACTTCTCTAAAGGTCGCTCGAACGCCTCCCAGCTCGTTGGCAGCAGCGGATTTTCGGGCGCGCCCAGACCCAGAAGATAGAGTAACACCGCCTCGCTGTAGTCGAACCAGTTGTTCGGGATGAAGCCAGACTCGAGCCTGGCACCATGTGACACCAGGCGCTTATCGGGCTGAGTACCGTCGTTGGTTAGGGCCCACCACCAATCCAGCCGCCGGTATAGTTGATCGCTTAAGGCCGCGATATCAGGCGCTTGCGCGCCGAAGTATTGGCCGGCTGCCAACGCACCGACGACGAGCAAGGTTGTATCAATCGTCGAATATTCGCTTTTCCACACCCGTTCGCCGGAACGCTTGTCCACAAAGTGCACAATCCAGCCGTGCTGATGCGATAACGTTAAAGCAAACTGTAAGGTAAGCCGCGCCCGGGTCGCACCTTCGTCATGATTGATCCATCCCCGTTCTACGCCAATGGGAAGCGCGGTTAAGCCATACCCAGTTGCTGCTATCGATGCAACAGTGTAGTCGTCCGGCCCAAAATTGCCGGCCCGATCATTTACGAGCCCAGTGTTCGGATCAGCCACCTCCCAAAAGTACCGAAAGGCGCGATGCTCGATTTCGTCTAGTAGGTCCATAACCCGAAAAGATTATCGTTTTGTAGCCGCCGGCTGATGAGGTTTAAATTTGGCCAGATCGATGGACGCAGGATGCAGTTTGAGCTCTATCTCACTGTGATCAACGCTAACAATGGTTGGCTGCCAGGTATCGCTCCGGAGTAGACCTAACATTCGAGCCTTGGACTTATCATCCAGCGCAGACGTCGCCTCATCCAAGAAAATGAGAGCCGGCTTGGACAACAGAATACGGGCAAAAGCCAAGCCTTGCTGTTCTCCTAGAGACAGGCGTTCCGACCAATTTTCAACCTTATTCAAGTCCTCGATAAGCCGTTTGAGTCCGACCTGCTCCAGGATTTCCGGGAGGTCTGCCGGAACACTCACCTTATGGTCTCGCGGGTACAACACAGCATCAGCCAGGGTGCCTAACGGCAAGTACGGCCGCTGCGGCACAAAAGCGATTGGGCCTTTAGTCAGCCGGATCCTACCGCGGCCAAAAGGCCAGATACCAGCGATTGCTCGCAAGAGAGTGGTTTTGCCCGAACCCGACGGACCAACGATCAGCAATAAACCTCCCCGCTCAACGGTGAAAGTGACTCCCCGCAAGAGAGGGGTGCCATCCGGTAAATCCAGATCCAGGTTATCAACCGCGACACCGCCGGCGCCCTTGCGCCGAATCATAATGGACTGCGGCGCCCGGACCGACTCGTGGACGCTATCCAACCTTTCATCGAATTCACCCAAGCGCTGCGTCACCGCTTCCCAGGTGGCAATGTCATTGTAAGAATTGATAATGAACGAAAGTGCATTCTGGACGTACGAAAAAGCGTTGACCGCTTGGAACAAGCCGCCCAGCAAGATCTGTCGGGTGAAGTAACGCGGCGAAACTACGATCACCGGGAAAATCAAACCAACCTGAGCATAAGTCTGCGTGAATGCGCTGAGCCTGATTTGCTGCCTCATGATTTGCCGAAAATTGGCAAACACAGCCTGAAAACGCTCATCAAATAGTGCTAGTTCGACCGGCTCACCTCCGTACAGCGCGACGCTCTCCGCATTCTGGCGAAGATGAACCAAACTGAATCTGAAATCTGCTTCGAATCGTTGGCGGGCAGAGTTTAACGCGACCAAAGGACGTCCAATAGTAACTGCCAGCCAAGTTCCAAATCCGGCATAAATCAATGCTGTCCAGACCAAGTAACCCGGAATCGGGACACTGCCTAATGGACCCAGCGGAATATTCGCGGTGCCGGAAAGACCCCACAAGATCGTCAGAAATGAAAGCAAAGAAACGAACGACGAAATCAGCCCGACCGAAAGAGTCAAAACGTAGCCGGTAAATTGGTTCAGATCTTCAGAGATTCGTTGGTCGGGATTATCCGCTTCAGTACCGAGCCCTAATTTATAATAGGCGCGATCCGCTAGCCAAGCAGTCAGATGACGCAACGTGAGCCATCGGCGCCAGCGAATTTGCAACCACTGATTCAGGTAGAGGGCAGAGACGGAACAGGCTACAGCGCAAGCTACGAGAATACCGAAGATGCCAATCTGGCGAAATAACTCGGGCGCATCGAACGCTTGGAGGGCGTTATAGAAAGCCCGGTTCCATTCGTTGATACGCACACCGACGTACACATTGCCAAGGTTCAAAAGAATTACGCTCAGAAGCAGAGTCCACGCGCTGTACTTTTCTTCTGAGGTCCAATAGCGTCCCGCAAGTCGCCATGCGGTCCGGGTGATGATTCTTCTCGGCGTCGCCATCCGCTAGACTGTCGCGATATTTGGACCGATTCCGCAAGGGAAACAATTTAGAAGGAGCTAGGAGTTAGAATCTAGGATCTAGGAGGCACAGTGCCGCCCTTCTAGATCCTAGATTCTAGCTCCTAGCTCCTTCTAAACTGGCTCCCGTAGTGGCTGGCAGGCAAATGTGAGCCTTGCCGGAAAAGTTTTTCGCGCAAGGTCCCTGGCCGGTACTCTTTCTTATAAACCCCTCGCCTTTGCAGCTCTGGAACCAGCAACTCGACGATGTTCTCATAAGTCTCCGGCATAACTGCGTAAACGAGATTGAATCCGTCGATGTCTGTTTCTTCGATCCATTCCTGCAACCGATCGGCAACCGTCTGCGGCGATCCAGACACGACCGGGCCGCGTCCGCCTAATCCGACAAACTGCGCGATCTCTTTGATCTTCCAACGGCGATTCGGATCCGCGACGGTAAACGATTCTAACGCGGATTGGTTAGCGTCGGTTTTCTTAGCTTGCAGTTCGTCTTCCGGACCGTAGGCCCCCAGATCGACCCCGGTCCACCCTGACATTAGAGCCAGTGCGCCCTCGAAATCGACATAGGAATAGTACTCCTCGAGCCTTTCCGAGGCCTCGGCATCTGTCGGCGCCACCACGACGGTAAACATGGCGAATATGAGAATTTGCTCTCTCCCCAACTCGATGGCCCGTTTTCGGAGATCCCGGACATATCCTTTCACGATCGCCGCGGTGGGAGCCGAGACAAAAACACATTCCGCATGTTTGATGGCAAAATCTTTTCCTCGTTTGGAAGCACCCGCCTGATAAAGTACCGGCGTCCGTTGGGGCGAAGGTTCGCTGAGATTGAATCCAGGGACTCTAAAATACTTCCCCGAATGATTAATCCCGTGGACTTTCGTGGGGTCTGCAAAAATCCCTTTTTTTCGGTCGCGCGGAACGGCCCCGGACTCCCAACTCTCTTCCCAGAGTTTGTAGCAGACATCCAAATACTCGTCCGCTAAGTCATAGCGATCGTCGTGCTGAGTTTGTTCATCGAACCCGAAGTTTTTAGCAGCACTATTCAGATAGCCGGAAACAATGTTCCAGCCGAAACGGCCTTTAGTAAGATGATCCAAGGTCGATGCGCGCCTGGCAAACGGGTACGGATGTTCATAGGTGAGCGCGCAGGTCACCCCAAAACCGAGATGCTCGGTAACACCGGCCATGGCCGAAACCAACATCATCGGATCATTGACCGGGATTTGGATCCCATGGTGGATCGCGGCATCCGGACGCCCGTGATAGACATCGTACGGCCCTAGAACGTCGGCCAGAAACAGGCCATCAAATTTTCCACGTTCCAGCAACCGAGCTAGATTGGTCCAGTAATCTAAATCAATATAACGCTCGGATTGGTCCCGTGGATGGCGCCACAACCCCGGAGCCATATGCCCAACGCAATTCATCGCGAACGCGTTGAAACGAATCTCTTTACTCATAGCCAAGCGTGGCGCGGCGGTGGGACATCGTTTAGATAATAGTTACCAAGCGCATAATACTTCCACCGTACCGGATCGTGTAGAGTGTGAACCCGAGCGTTGCGCCAGTGACGGTCCAAACCGTATTTCTCTAAAGTTGACTGGGTGCCGGCCAATTCGAACAGTTTGTTGGTTGCCAGAATGGAGATTTCGGTTGCCGCAATCTTCGCTTCAGCCACGGCCAGCGCGGCCACTGTCACCGTTTCTTCATCTAACGCTGCCCCAGCGCGATCAACCTTGATCGCCGCTCGCTCCATCAATGCCTCCGCGGCATGCATTTGATAATGCAATTTTCCGAGGTCTTGGATGGTTAGCGGGTCCTGGCTAGCCCGCTCTACATTGGCGTCGATCCACGGACGCGACCGATTTTTCACAAAATCAATCGTATCAGCGATAGCAGCTCTAGCGATACCGACATCAATCGCCACATGAATAATCTGCGAGAAAGGACCTCGCGTAGTGGGGCGTTGATACGCTTCGTAAGATGGCAGGATCTGATCCTGACTGACCCGGACATTTTTCAAAACCACCGTTCCGCTGGCGGTAGTCCGTTGCCCAAAGGCCGACCAGTCATCAATAACCGTCAATCCTTCACTATGCCGGCTAACTAGCGCTACGACGCGTTTGCCGTCGGCATCGGTCACCCGCACCGGCACCCAATGGGCGAAGATTGCGCCTGTACAATAAAACTTCTCGCCGCTGAGGCGATAACCATCCCCGTCTGGAACTAAGCGCGTCTGATTATCGACCACCGTTTTACCGCTCCGCTCTACCGCGGCATTACCTAAGCGCTCCCCTCGCAGAATTCGATCAAAGAAAAACCGTTTTTGTTCTTCGGTCCCGACCAGGCGGATCTCTTCTACGTTTGCATAATGGTTCTGCGGGATTTGGCCGATCGACGCGTCCGCCTCCGAAACGATGGCCACCACTTCGGCGAATGTAGCCGTAGAAACTCCCGCCCCGCCATATTCTTTCGGCACAGTGATTCCCCAAAGACCGGTCTGCGAAAACCATTCGATTTCTTCAAAAGGCAAACGTCGTTCTTGGTCGCGGGCGGCTGATCCCGTTCGAATCTGTTCTGCAAATTGCCGAGCCGCCTCTAATGCTTGCTCGTCACTCTTAATACGCTGCGCTTCTGCCATATCGAACTTTGACCTAGTTTTTTGTGAATGTTTTCAGAATGAAATCGTTTTGAGGTTAGGCAAGAAGGAGCAGGGCTGCACCAAAGAGAACCATTCCCACCAAAAAACTCATCACCGTAAATCCCATTACCCGCCGGATACTGATCCCAGCCACCGCCACTACCGGTAAAGCCCAAAATGGTTGGATCATGTCCGCCACCTGTTCGCCGTAGGCCACGCCCATGGCGGTAGCAGCTTGAGATGCATGTAATCCCACTGCCGCCGGCACAGCGAATGGCCCCTGTACTGCCCAGTGACCACCAGCACTCGGCACAAATAAACTAATAAGCAATGAGGCCACATAGTTCCAGAACGGCAGTGTGTGCGCATCGGCAAAATGGATAAACGCCTTGGCTACCACATCCGCCAAACCGGTGCTAACCAGGATCCCCATGATGCCCCCATAAAGTGGGTACTGCAGAATCAAAGGTCCGGTAACGCGGGCAGCCCGGTTAACCGCTTGGATGTACCTGATCGGTCGCCAATGCAAAAGGAGGCCAGCGATCAAAAAAATGAAGATCACCGAATTGATATCCAAGGAAACGCCTGACTGTCCCCAGATGCAACCCAGAGCGATTACCCCAGCAGCCACAAACACCAGATTAAGAACGCAGCTCTCTTCAAGGCGCCTGGCTAGAGTCATGGGACCTCTTGGCTCCGCTGAATTCGGCGAGTCTTCGGTCGTGGTAACCTTGGCCGCCTGCACCTCCGTTTTGCCGGGTTCAATTGCACAGAAAAGGACGGGCAAGATAACCAGTAATAGAACTGCAGGTATCAGGTTCAATGGAGTGAAGAGCATTGATCCTAAGGGCAACACCTGTCCGGTTACCTTCTGTACGATGTTTAAGCTCGAACCGGGGGTCGCTAACGACAACGCGATCGAACTAGAAAACCCGCTTGAGAATATCATCCAACCAGAATAAGCGCCGCCCACCAGCCAACCGAAATCTATGCGGATTCGTTGGGCAATTTCCCGAGCTAGCAAACCGGCTACAACCAGACCAAAGCCCCAATTCAAAAAAGAGGCTATGTAGACCACCACAATCGTGAGAACGATCGCTCTCTTCGGGGTCGTGCCGAATGAGGCCACTTGGCTAAGCAACGCCCGAATTGGCTTAGACGTCGAGAGGGCATATCCCGTGACCAGAATCAGCAAAACCTGGAACGCGAATGCGGATATGCTGAACAAACCATTGTACCAGCCGGTGAAGATCGTAGTGATAGATCCTCTCGGACAAAGTAGCGCAGCTAATACCGCGGTGAGGATGCTCAACGCCACCGCCAGGATATAAGGATCCGGCGTATACCGTTCGAATAACCGAACGAAAAACGCCGTGAGTCGCTGGAGAGGCGAGTATTGGTCAGGAGGGTTGCGCGCAACCGGGGCTTCGGCGGGTATGTCTACTCCCACAGTAGGCTTTAGAATCGATTACGGAGTCCGTCAAACGGTAATCATTCTTCTGTGGCAGCCGCGTCGGGCCTTGCCATCGGTGAGAATCGCCCCCTGAAAATAAAAACCAAGGGGTAGATCGCTGAGACCACCGCTTCTACAATCGTCACGGGCCCGAGATTCCCCTGCTCTGCGCTTCCCTGTCCCTCGAGCATCAGGGTAACAGCCCGCATTCCGGCGACAAAACTGACCGTATAAAGCAATAACGTCATTCGGGTGGGCGCTTTGAAAAAGCAATAAATGACACTGGCGAACGCTAACACCGCCGCCACTGGGACCAACTTGGCGATACTGAACCAAACACTTAGCCCGGCCAATTCGCGACCCGCGATCGTCAAATCAACCGCGGCCACCAATAACACCACCACCAAGATAGCAATACGAACCCAGTGGTCGTTAAGCGCTCGCATATGCCGAAGACGCAGAGAAATCAAAACTACAGCAGCCAGTTGGACCAAGCTCACGGTGATGGCTTCGACTTCGGAATTTTGAGAAAAAAGGTTCGCCCAGAGCCAAAGTTGACAAGCGACGGCTAAAAAGATCCGTTGCCGAATCCCGAGCCTTCTACGGGGGGTTACGCTGTCCATCGTACGTATTAAACGGCTATTTCGCAGTCAGCACCAGCTTTAGAAGACCGGGAAACCGTCTATTCAGTTCGTTCTCACGAATCGAAGTCATGCATTTCGTGCCTTCGGTGCGCGTGTAGATAAGACCGGCGTCTCTTAAAACATCGAAGTGATGCGACCGGGTCGCTTTCGAGACCTCTAACGCAATTTCGTTACAAGCCAGCTCTCCCCGTTCGGCCAGCGCTCGCACGATCGCGATTCGGCACGGATCAGAAAGAGCCTGCATCACGTCCGCCAAAGCGACGTCCCTCAACACCGGATGCAAATAGCTCTTCATGGAGTACAGAAAATACCATTTTCGGACTAGTTAGACAATCATCTGACTAAAAACGGTGGCGGGGCCTGGAGGGGAGCCGCTTTACAATATGGCAGTTCTGTCAGTTTGCAGCAGGCGGCTCCCGGAATCAACCCAGCGTGAAGTCTACATCCTGCGCCTTTCCATTGCTTAACATGAAGCCGATAGAACTGCGAACCTGTCGGTAATTCCCGGGAGCCGCCTGCTTACTTATGATCCGCCCGCATACGCGCCGGCACGAATCTCGCAAGGGTCCATCGGAAAGCACAAAAGCGGCTCCCCTCCAAAGGGGTCGCGGCGAACAAAACGCTGTATCATAAAAGAACGCTCCGGTTTGACATCCAAGCGAGCGGTTGGATAGTTCGATGTATCTCGAACGTTATTGCCGTTAATTGTAACGGGCAAAGACAGGGAACTTTTCTGCTGAATCTATGGCTACACTGCAAGATCCAATACGCATCGGCGACTGGGAACTACCCAATCGCGTCATCATGGCTCCTCTGACCCGATGTCGAGCCAGTGAAGGACGGGTGCCTAACGACCTGATGCGTCAATACTACCAGCAACGAGCTGGAGCCGGTCTCATAATCTCCGAAGCTACTTCGATTTCACCAATGGGCGTCGGTTATCCGAACACGCCGGGAATTTGGTCTCAAGAACAGATCGCAGGTTGGAAACGAGTCACGGAGGGCATTCACAGCGCCGGTGGACAAATTCTGCTTCAACTTTGGCATGTCGGCCGAGTATCCGATCCCATCTATCTCGATGGCGCGCTCCCGATAGCGCCCAGCGCGATTGCGCCCGGCGGACATGTCAGTTTAGTTCGGCCGGAAAAACCGTTTGTTACCCCGCGCGCACTCGACCTCGAGGAAATTCCTGGGATTATCGAAGAGTATCGCAGGGGCGCAGAGAACGCGCTGGCCGCTGGTTTCGACGGTGTCGAAATTCATGGCGCCAACGGTTATTTACCCGACCAGTTTCTGCAAGACGTCAGCAATCATCGCACCGATGAATACGGGGGGCGGATTGAAAATCGCGCACGTCTGATGTTGGAGGCTGTTGATGCTGCTATCTCGGTTTGGGGCGCTAGCCGGGTCGGTCTGCATTTGGCGCCGCGAGGCCGTTCGCATTCCATGGGGGACTCGAACAAGCCGGCGACGTTCGGATATGTGGCTAGAGAAATGAGGAAACGCGGCATCGCTTTTATCTGTGTCCGCGAGTCGCTGGAAGAACCGCGCCTCGGTCCAGAGTTGAAACGCATTTTTGGCGGTCCGTACGTCGCTAACGAATTGTTCACTAAGGAAACCGGAGAGAAAATCCTGGCTGACGACGAGGCTGATGCGGTTGCTTATGGGACGCTGTTTATCTCCAACCCTGATCTGCCGCGACGCCTGGCCTTGAATGCCCCGCTCAACGAGCCCATTCAGGAGACGTTCTACGCCGAAGGTCCGAAAGGTTATATCGACTATCCAGCCTTGGCGGTAGAGAAGGCCGCAGCCTGATAGTCAAGGTGAGGCGAAAAACTCGGCGCGCCCAGAGGTTGGCTTTTTCCTAGATCCATCCGCGCCGGTTTTGAGCCGCTCCGTGCGTTCGGTCTTGGCCCAGGCGGTCTTTACTGGGTTCCCCAAAATGCGAACGCCACCGACACCGCAAAAGCACTCCCAACCCCGCGGACGCGGATGCAATTCCGGGAAGGCGCTTCGAATTGGGTTGACGCGCCTTTTCTGCAAGCGACAACGTTCGAGCACGAGCATGAAGCGCCTGGTGAGTGGGCCTACACCTTCACCCGTTCGATGTGCGCACCAAGACTACCGAGCTTCTCATCGATCAGTTCATAACCTCGATCGATATGGTAGACCCGGTTGATCTCTGTCTGACCTTCCGCCTGCAAACCGGCCAAGACCAACGCTGCCGACGCCCTTAAATCACTCGCCATAACCGGGGCACCACTGAGCCCGTTCACGCCTCTAATATTCGCGGTCGCTCCATCTAGTTCGATAGCGGCTCCCATGCGCTTCAGTTCAGACACATGCATGAACCGCTGGGGAAAGATGTTCTCTGTGACCTGGCTGTCGCCTTTGGCCGTGGCTAGCAAGGCGCACATCTGAGCCTGCATATCAGTCGGGAATCCGGGATAAGGCTCTGTTCGCAGGTCTACTGATCTTACCGAGCCATTAGGCCGAATCGTGACGGCTCCGTTTGACCGGCTAAGATTGAATCCGCATCCTTCCAGCGCATTACAAACCGCCGCTAAATGCTCGTAGTTGACCCGCGTCAGAGTTACCTCTTTGCCGGCAATGGCTCCAGCAACCAGAAATGTACCGGCTTCGATCCGGTCCGGAATCACTTCGTGTTCAGCGCCGTGCAGCTCTTTGACGCCCTCGACTACAATTTGCGAAGTGCCGGCTCCCTCGATTCGAGCACCCATCTTGTTCAAGAAATTCGCCAAGTCCACAACCTCAGGCTCACAGGCTGCGTCCTCGATTACCGTCGTACCTTCGGCCAGGACACTCGCCATCAAAACATTATCCGTTCCCAAAACCGTGCTCCCGAACTTGCCTCTCAACGAGATCTTGGCCCCGACGAGCTCGGGCGCGAATACCTTCACGTTGCCCCCATGGACCCGAACGGCAGCTCCCAATGCTTCGAATCCGCGGAGGTGTAAATCGATCGGTCGATCCCCGATGACGCAGCCTCCAGGCAAAGACACCGTTGCTTCTTTTTCCCGGCCAAGCAGCGGACCGAGTACACAAACCGAGGCCCGCATCTTTCGAACCACGTCATACGGTGCAATCGTCTCGACTTTCTCCGCTTTGACAGTCACAACCCCGCTGGCTCTTTCGACCTCGGCACCCAGATGGTTCAGGATCTGCAACATATAGTGCACATCGCTGAGATCAGGTACCCGATGGATAACGCACGGTTCTTTGGTCAGCAGAGTCGCGGCTAGTATTGGCAGCGCAGAGTTCTTGGAGCCGCTGATCTTAACCGTCCCAGCCAGAGTATGGCCCCCGTGTACAATGATCTTATCCATACTTTGCGCTCACGAAGCGTTCCACTCCTTGGTAGTCTTTCTCAACCCAAATGTCGCGATATTTTTGTTGTTCGAAAACCTCGGCGACCTGAGAGGCCTGCGAAACGCCAATCTCGAGAAGAATGCAAGCTCCCGACTGCAAGCGAGGCGGTGCCTCCGTGATCAAACGCCGGATGACTTCTAATCCGTCAGCCCCTCCATCCAGCGCCAACCGTGGGTCATGTTGAACCTCTCGGGATAGCTGGCCAATCTCGGCAGTCGGGATGTACGGCAGGTTGGCGACGACAAAGTTTAGATCGGTATCCGCGCCAGTGAGGAGGTCTGTCTGCAGCCATTTAATGCGGTCGCTCACCCCATGCATGACCGCGTTCTCCTGAGCCAGAGCCAATGTCTCGGCCGAGATATCGATGGCCAGAATATCCAGGCTGGGACGTTCCACTGCCAAAGTGATTGCCAAAACCCCTGAACCGGTCCCGATATCTACCAAACGGGAACCCGGCAAGATATCAATCGGTATCTGCTTCAGCGTTAGTTCGGCCAAACGTTCAGTCTCCGGCCTGGGAATTAGCGCCCGCCGATCGGTCTTAAAGCGCCGTCCGTAGAACTCCCAGGAACCCAGTAAATGTTGCAAGGGCTCGCCTTCAGATCGCCGACGGACTTTGTCTCTCAGAGGTTCCAGAATTTGCTCAGGCAGGCCTTGGTCGTGATCGAGATAGAGATCCAGCCGCCGCTTACCCAATGCTTCCGCCAGTAAGTACTCAATACTCAGCCGAGGCGATTCGACTCCCTTGCGCTGGAGGAACGCAGTCGTGTTTTGAATCAGTTCCAGGACAGTCACGGTCTTTGGTGAGAAGTGAGACGTGAGAGGTGATTGGTATGGTCACAGACGAACGAACGCCTGACGCTAGCAGGTTGAACTGGCAAAGTCCCAGAGTTTTTAGGCGGAACGGGTCACCGCATGCACGCATGCCCATCGCTCATGCCTCTCACTTCTCACCAATCACTTCTCACCTCTCACGGCTTAGCCGGCGGCAGCCGGCTCAAGCCCAGCCTCCTTGAGGCGTTGCTCCATATCACTGGCCTGAAGAGCGGACTCCATCTCATCGAGATCTCCCCCCATGAACAGGTCAAGATTGAACAGAGTTAGCCCGATTCGATGATCGGTGACGCGGTTCTGTGGGAAATTGTAGGTCCGAATCTTTTCTCCGCGTCCACCGGATCCGATGAGAGTGCGGCGGTGAGCCGAATATTTCTCGGCTTCCTCCTGTTGTTTTTCTTCCAGCAAACGCGAACGGAGAATGGCCAGGGCTTTCTCTTTATTTTTCTGCTGGCTACGTCCATCCTGACAACGGACGATTTTACCGGTCGGAATATGCAGCACCTGAACCGCTGAATCCGTCGTGTTTACGCCTTGTCCGCCCGGTCCTCCGGCGCGGCAAACTTCAATCCGAAGGTCCTCGGGCCGCAGTTCGAAATCGATTTCTTCCGCCTCAGGTAATACCGCGACTGTCGCCGTGGAAGTGTGAATCCTGCCCTGCGCTTCAGTGAGCGGGACGCGTTGAACCCGGTGCACACCGCTCTCATACCTTAACGTTCGGAAAACGTGTTCTCCGGAGACTTTGAAGATGATTTCTTTGAGGCCTCCGAGCTCTGAGTCGCTACTTTCAAGCTCTTCCACTTTAAGGCCGTGAGACTCAGCGAATCGCGAATACATCCGGTAGAGCTCTGCAGCGAACAAAGCTGCTTCACTACCACCAGTTCCCGCGCGAATCTCCACGATGGCGTCTCGGTCTTCGTGCGGCTCGGGTGGAAGCAAGGCGACCTGAACCTCTTTGGACCGTTTGTCGATGTCCGTCTCTAATGTGGGAATCTCGGATGCAGCCAGCTCAGCCATCTCGGCATCATCGCCGGCAGCCAAAACTCGATTTTCCTCGAGCTCGCGTTGTTTTTTTTCCAACGTGTCCCATGATTCCAGCACTCGCTTCACGGTCGAGTGCTCCCGCATGATCTCTTTTGCCCGCTTCGGGTTCTCAAAAAGAGACGACGAACCGATCAGGGTCTCCAGTTCTTCGAAACGCCGGCGCTTTTGCTCAATTAAAGGCCGAAAGTCCATAGCCGGAATCGGTCAAAAATGTACAAGCTTTGTAGCCAATATTCGGTATGCCCAAGCCGCGAATAAAAACGGACTGGGCATTTTTGACCTAGCCCACTATTTAGACTTTCCTTTGGAAAGCATGGTCTTGCCGTATCGCCGAGTAAATTTCTCAACTCGCCCAGCCGTATCGACAAACTTCTGTTCACCCGTGAAAAATGGGTGGCAAGCTGCGCAAATGCCGATTTTGATATCCCGGCGAGTCGATCTTGTGCGATACGTCGCGCCACATGCACAAACAATCGTAGTCTCGGTGTAGTTGGGATGAATGTCCGCTCTCATAGGAAAGAACGAGAAACTAACACAGTCAGTATGTGACGCAAGTGCAACCACGTCTATTCGCGGAAACCTGGGCCAAGGTTCTACAACGCTGCAGCGACGAACCGGCCATCTACGGCGATGACCGGACATTACTTCGGACATTCGCTGACATTGAGTCTGAGCGGATTCTCTGGCGGGAAAAGCTTTCCGGCCTGGCTAAAGGATCGATTTTCCTGATTCAGTTAGCCAATGACGCCGAGTGGCCCGCCATCTTTCTTGCGGCTTTAGACTTGTCGTTGGTGATGGTTCCACTCGAAACCGAGGTCACCGGACCTCAGTTCGACAATGTCGTAAAAGTGACCAGGCCACAGGCTGTCATTCGTTCAACCGAAGTATCTCGCCTAGATTCGGATCCTCCTAACTGGGCTGGACCACAACCGGACTTGTTAAAGGTCACGTCTGGAACCACTGGACTTCCGCGTGCCGTCCGTTTCAGAGAATCCCAGCTTTTTACCGATTGCCGAAACATTTGCTCGTCGATGGGACTTGCTCCCAACGATGTAAATTTTGGGGTAATCCCGTTTGCCCATTCTTACGGGTTCAGCAATCTCGTTACCCCGATTTTGTATCAAGGGACTCAGGTCGTTTGTTCGAAAGATCGGCTGCCGCGGGCGATCCATCGTCATATCGAAGATTCAACGGCAACGGTCCTTCCAGCCACACCGGCGATCTTCCAGGCGTTGTGTTCTCTCAACGATTGGGATCGACTTGGAGCCATCCGGATCTGTATTTCCGCCGGTGCACCTCTCCCCGCCGAGACCGTCCAACAATTTTTCCAACGGTTTGCCCTCCGCATCCACAGCTTTTATGGGTCCTCTGAGTGCGGTGGCATCATGTTCGACCGCGAAGGCAGTCTGGACGGACCGTCCGGATTTGTCGGAACTCCCTTGGACGGAGTGCAAGTCGCGCGACTTCCGAACGATCGGATCGAGATTACGGGACCGAACGTTGGAGACGGTTATTTTCCAGATGCAGACCCGGAGACGCTTCGAACCGGCAGATTTGTTCCTGGCGACCTGGTCCGTTGGCTAGGCGAATCGGCTCAACTCTACGGACGAGCGTCCGATTTCATCAACATCGCCGGTAAAAAGATTCATCCTTCGCTGGTCGAAGAGCAAATCCGGAAGCTGGCCGGCGTCATCGATGTAATCGCCTTTGGCGTGCCCTCGCCGAACCGGAACGAAGATCTGGTGGCGTTGGTGATGTGCAACCCCCTGATTCCGCGACAAGCGCTGGAAGCTCACTGCCGAGCAGGGCTAGCCGATTGGCAGGTCCCTCGCGACTTCGAGATTGTCGCCGAGCTACCGGTGAATGCCCGAGGAAAGATTAAGCGGTCCGACCTGGCGGCGGAGTACGTGCTAAAACGCGAGAGAAAATAGCCTGCGCCAGATGGGCCACTACCCCCACGCCGGGAGGAGAGCCGCTTTGTAGGTTGGTAGGTCTATCGGTTGGCAGCAGGCGGCTCCCGCGAGCGGCCCTTGACCATTTTGGTTCTATTGGCTCCGCAAAGCGGCTCCCCTCCCGGGCGTTGGGGGTAGCGAACCTGCAGATCAGATACCCACCACCCTACCGCCCCGATTTCTCGATCAACTTGAAATCGCTGAAATAGAACGTGGCTTGATCGACTGACAGACTGCTAATGGTGATGCGAGCCGCAGGCGCTTTTTGTTGTACTTCAAATTCGACGGTGCAATCGACGGGTTGTTCGGAGATTTGCAGCATTGAACCGCGGGCGACAGACGCCTGATTTCCGTCGGTTTTTTCCAATGCGAAATAGACGTACTCGCTTTGTGAGCTTTTAGCTCGAAACAATAAGTCGTACCGTTTTCCTTCCTCGAAGCTAAATCCGGGGGCGCGTAACTCGACGCTCCAGAACTCAGGTCCCGGCTTCGAAACCGTCACCATCACCTCTTTGCTGCCCGGCTGGTTTTCGTCATCGACAATAGCCGAGCGCGCTTCTGCTCCTCTCTCGATTTGCAGCTGAAAACGGCTCGGATCAATCGCGATCTCCGCGCCGGCGGCGCAGGGAACGACAATGAAAAAGAGTAGGAGACGGATCCAATTTTTCATCGGGCCTTACCTGGAGGGGATAGAATAGCAAATAACAGATAGCAAATGAGGCCAAGGCTCACTCGAGCCAAAGCGCCTGATGACTCATCAAAAACCGGCGGTGTCCGAAGCCGTCCCAACCTGCCTCGACTGCCAGCTTTTTCATTTCCCCAAACGAAAATGCGCGTCGAATCGAAAGTCGCCCGTCGAATTTCGTCATCGGATCGCGATAAATCGTCGAGGTCAACAAATAGACACCGAGCAGCCCGGTAACCGATCGCATCAGATCGGAGATCAGCACAGTGCGCCCACTTAGCCGCCTGAGTCTTTGAAGGATCTCCACCGCCTCCGAACATGTGAAATGGTGAAGAGCGAGCGAACACAACACGATGTCGAACCGTTCCCTAGACTCGAACGAGCGAACATCCGCCTGTATATAAGAGATCTCCGGAAATAGATCCGAACCCCGTCGCGCGATATCCAGAGTGGCCGGCTGCATATCCATCGCCAGCACCTTCACCTGCGAACCTTGTTGCCGCGCGGACTCCACGATCAGTCGCGGGATATCGCCGAACCCCGTGCATGCGTCCAAAATTGACAGTTTTTCGCCCGGTTTGAGCCAGCGCTTAAGGAAGTGGCGAATAATCCGATAGCTGCCAAAATGCTGGTTCAATCTCTGAAGATTTACCAGCGCTCGGGCCAACTCCGGTTTTGATGGATCCGGCCGATCCATCAACTCCAGAAGGCTCGGATCAAATCGGCGGTTGGGGCGTAGAGGTTCCAAGGCCAGGGTCTCCATTCGTCAAAGTCAGAAAGGCTAGCATCCTGCCAGTCGAACCCTTTTCCATTCTGTACGAATAAAACCGTTCGAGGTCGGCCCCGGTGTTTTCTCCACAATCATCGATCCGCCCAACACCAGCCGTCCTTAGCTGGGTAACAATCTGAGCTGCAAAATCGATCTCGTAAAACGGGGGCCGAACGCAGGGGCTAAGCTGAACCACCAGATCTTCCGGCGCCGACCCGAAGCTGCTTGCCAGCCGGTCAACCATCGCGCCGGCGATATTCTGTTCAGTGCCTTTTCGGCCGGAATGAGCCAGACCGATCACAGCTCTCACCGGATCGACGAAATAAATCGCACAGCAATCCGCCACGTAAACCCCCAACACCACCCCGGGATCATTGGTGATCACAGCGTCCACCCCCAATGTCTTTTCAGGCGACCGTTGATCCACAACTTGTATCCCGTTTCCATGTATCTGTTCTCCAACCCTGAATGCCCGGTGGCCGAGACTTTTCAGGATGGCTTGGTGGTAACCAGATATTCGTTCCAGCGCGGTCGCCCGGTCGGTTCTGACATCGAGACCCGGAACTCGAAGGGTGAAGCCGTGCTGTACCAGGGGCAAATCGTCGAGCGCCGGGAATCGCTCTACCGGAACGTCAGTCATTGGGGAACGCGACCTTCCCTTCAGGAGGCGTCAACGAGATTGCCTTCGCCTTCCGGGTCGCAGGTTTGTCGTTATCGAGAGGTGAATCGGAGCGAGATTTAAGTGTTTTTTTCGCTTCGCGGCTAGACAAAGTCTTCGGGTGGTAACCAGACTCATCAAACAAGTCGTTGTATTTGACCTCAGTGGCCGTCGCAAACTGGTACTGAGCGATCGCTGAGATGTATTGGAACTCCGCGGTGAAGAAGTTTGACCGGGAAGTTGTAAGCTGGGTCTGAGCATTAAGAACATCCAGCTGGGTACCGGTTCCAGCGGCAAGCCGTTCATTGGCTAAACGGAGCGATTCCAGGGAAACATCTACACCTTTCTTGGCTGCCACGATGGTTTCCTGGCCTTGACGGAGATTGTCGACCGCGGTCGACACGTCTAGCTCAACCTGCCGGACAGAGTCATCATAGGTTACCTTGGTCTCCTCGAGCGACGCGCTCGCTGACTTCACCCTCCCGTAAGTATTTCCGCCATCAAAGATGTTCCAAGAACCGGAAACTCCGAAGAACCATCCATTGACGGTGTTACGCATGTTATTGCTGATGGGATTTTCCTCCACTTCCAGGCCGGCATTGGCGCTGACCGTGGGTTGGTAACCCGCCTTGGCAACTGAGACGTTCTCGACTGCCGCCAAAATGTTCGACCGCTGCGCCTTGAGCGACGGCCGATTGGCGCGGGCAGTGACCAGTGCATCCGCCAAATCATATTTGATCGGCGTGGCATCCAGAGAACCGACGACCGGCAGCGGCTCATCCGTGACGTACTGCCGATCGGCTGGAATACCCAGAGTCTTGGCCAAGGTCACCTGCGCAATCCGGTAGTTGTTCTGGGCCGAAATCAATTGAGGAATCTGGTTCTGTAACGAGGATTCGGCTTGCAAGACGTTGAACTGCGGCACCGTTCCGGCGTCGTATCGGCTTTGCTGATCGTCTAACTGGCTCCTGAGCAAATTGACGGATTCCTCTTGGACCTGCACTAGCGCGCGATCGAGAATGATCTGGTAAAACTGGGTCCTAACGTTTTCGACCAGGAGGTCAATCGTGTCCCGCAAAGTGTAATAGGCTGCATCTTCGTTAATTCTTGCCTCCCGCCGGTTCGCGACGGCCGCTCCCCCATCATAGAGCAGCTGCGATACGGTCACCTGCATGTTCCAGGTGTTAGTAGGCACCGTACTGTTGAAAAGTGAGTTTACCGGGACACCAATGGCGTTGGTGGTTCCGTTTGGCCGGACTATGAACGGCTGGTTCTGCGGCACCAGTACTAGATCAAAAGGAAGGTTAGCAGTGGTCGAACTCTGCACCAGCGTCGGTTCAACTTGCCGATACGACCCCGTAGAGGTGAGCTGCGGCAACAAGGCAGCCTGGGCTGAAAACACCAGGCCGGAAGTCCGCTTCAATTCCTGCACTTGGTTTAATACCGTCGGGCTCTGCCTCAAGGCCAGCTCAACAGCTTCTACAATCGTCAGCGGATGCCGGCCCCCGACCCCCCCGATCCCCACGGTTCCCACGGCTTCTCCAGCTGTCCCTGCGTTCGCAAACAGCACAATCCCGATTAAGGCGATTAAACTCGATCTCATTCGTGTGATATTTTCTTTTCGCAAAAGCTCGAAACCTTCCGATAGACGTCCACCCAAGTTTTGCCCTGCTCCGGCGTCAGTTGTTCCCTCAGTAAAGTGGTGATGGCATCGATGATATCCTGCCTGATCCGGGACACAAGGTTTGATCCTTTAGGCGTAATTTTGACGATGACTTTACGCCGGTCGTCCAAGGCATGGGCTCGAGCAACGAACCCAAGTCTCTCCAGACGATCCACTAATCCGGTGGCAGCCGCTGTTGTATGTCCCATCCTGGCAGCGATGTCCGACATAGTGATTGGCGCTCGCTTGTCAAGATAGGTTAAAAGAAAGAACTGGGGAAAAGAAACGCTACCCTGGCTGATCTCACCAGACAAGCGAGCAAATAGGCACCGCTGTAGCTCCATCGCGATCTGAGCCAGTTCCTCAGCCTGAGACCGCACATCAAACTTCTCCTCGAACGCGCCAACCAGCATAAAAGCCAAAAAATTTAACGACGTTAAGTTATCGAACCGGGAGTTAAGCACAGTCGGAAAGGAGTTCAAGGGTTTCAGGTTCACTGTTCGCGGTTCACCGTTCACGGTTCGCGGTTGACAGTTACTCAGCTGCTTCGGGGAAGTATGGGCTTCAGCGGGCTAAGGCCGGTCAGTGGATCGCGAAGGGAAACCGCGAACCGCGAACGGTGAACGGTGAACTCCTTTCCCCTTGCTTTCCCGCGGCTTTTGGATGACGAAGACTTCTCTTTTCATCCTTTCAATTACTAGCGCAGCCTTATGTCTTACCAGAACGTTCAGCCCCCGGCCGGTGGCAAAATTACCATCCAAGACGGAAAAATTCAGTGCCCGGACAATCCGGTAATCCCATTTATTCGGGGTGATGGCACCGGGCCGGACATTTGGGCTGCCAGTGAACGCGTTTTTGACGCCGCAGTGCAGAAGGCTTACGGCGGAACGCGCAAGATCGCTTGGTTTGAAGTTTTCGCCGGAGAGGCCGCCAAACAGAAATTCGATAGCTGGCTCCCGGATGATACGGTAAACGCTTTCAAAGAATACCTGGTCGGTATTAAAGGACCCTTAACTACCCCGGTGGGCGGCGGGATCAGATCACTCAATGTCGCGCTTCGCCAATTGTTGGATCTCTACGTATGCCTTAGACCGGTGCAATGGTTTGAAGGGGTCCCCTCGCCGGTACGCCATCCGGAGAAAGTCGACATGGTGATCTTTCGTGAGAATACGGAGGATATTTACGCCGGTCTCGAATTCAAAGCGGGATCGCCTGAAGCAGCCAAGGTGCTCCGGTTTTTCGAAACCGAGTTTCCGAAGGATTTCGCTAAGATCCGGTTCGGCTCAGAGAGCGCAATTAAAGGGTTTCTCGGTTTTGAACCCGCGCTAGGCAAAGTCGAGATTGAGGTCGGAATCGGTATTAAACCCGTGAGCCGGCTGGGTTCTAATCGACTCGTTGCCGCCGCGATTCGATATGCGATTGCCCAGAAACTGAAATCGGTGACCCTGGTACATAAGGGTAACATTATGAAGTTCACCGAAGGGAGCTTCCGGGACTGGGGCTATGAATTAGCCGATACTCTCTTCGCGGAAGAAACCTATTCCTGGGCTCGTTGGGAGCGGACCAAGACCGAGAAAGGTGAATCCGCGGCGAACGATGAACTAAAGGCAGCCCAAGGTGCCGGCAAAGTCATTGTGAAAGATGCGATCGCTGACATCACCCTGCAGCAGGTCCTGACCCGGCCGGAAGATTTTGACGTGATCGCAACGCTAAACCTGAACGGAGATTATCTGTCGGACGCGTTGGCGGCCCAAGTCGGGGGGATCGGTATCGCTCCCGGAGGCAACATCAACTACCACACCGGCCACGCCATCTTTGAAGCGACCCATGGCACCGCGCCGAAATACGCCAACCTGGATCGAGTTAATCCCGGATCGGTCGTACTTTCCGGCGAGATGATGCTTCGCCATTTAGGCTGGACCGAAGCGGCTGATCTGATCCTGAAGGGCTTGAACGGCGCGATTGCGAGCAAACGGGTTACCTACGATTTCGCTCGATTGACGACCGGAGCCACCGAGATCAAATGCTCCGAGTTCGGGGACAACATCATAGAACACATGTAAGGGACGGAATTGCCCACGATCGGTAGGGCGAAAACCCGACTTCGTCCCGCGCCCGCGGGATCGCGGCCCGATTTTCGAAGCGTGACAGAAACGTAGACCAGGGCCGCGCCAAAGGGTAGCGGCGGCAGGACTCGGCGCGCCGAGGGTGCTATTGCACTGCTGGCTCGTCCGCGCCGGTTTTGAGCCGCGCCGCGGAGATGCCGCCGACCCTTGAGCGCCAATCATCCGAGATCGATAAAGTCGTGGGCAATGCATCCCGCACGCATGGCTCAAAATCCGGCGCGTTCGAACCTGATAGCTGGCAAGCGCTCGGCGCGCCGAGATTGTTTCGCCCTACCGATCTTGGGCCTCAGCCACGCTCATGTTGCGATCTCAATCTCCGAGTCTTCACCCTTAGGCGAATTGTCGTCGAAGAAGATACTCCGCTGGCGAACCCAAACGTAGCGGTACATCAGCACTTTGACCGTTGCGGTTAGCGGAATGGCCAATACGGCCCCAAGAAGGCCGCCTAAGACCAACGTCCAGAAAAATACGGACACAATCACAGTCATCGGATGCAGGCCGACCGAATTCCCCACGATTCTGGGCGCCACCACCATCCCGTCGATCTGCTGTACGATGAAAAAGATGACGGTAACCCAGATCGGATGCGCCAGATCGTTAAATTGCACAAAGGCAATGATTACGGCCGGGATGTAACAGATGGCGAACCCAACCCAGGGTATGAGACCGGCAATGGCGAGAATAAGCCCGATCAGAAACCCAAACTGCAACCCCAGAACTGAAAGACCGGTCGCCGTTAGGACGCCATCGATCATGCTCACTACCAATTGGCCCCGAAAGAAATTGATCAGGTAGGAGTTTATTTCGGTCAGGACTACGACTAACTCGTCTCTGAACTCAGATTTTCGGAGAGGCAAGTACCGGCTCCAGCTATGGGCGATCGTAGGGCTCTCTTTAAGAAAGAAGAAGAGATAAACCGGCACCATAAATAGGCCGAACAAGAAGCCGAATGCGCCAAAAACTCCGGATAAGCTGGTCTGCACGAACTGCCCGGTCCGCTGAGCAAAACCCGGCAATTGATCTCTCAAGTATTGCAGCGATTGCTGAACCCAAGGACTGTCCCCTAACCGCAACTGGGTCGTGTTCTCGGAGTCGGTTCCGGGAACTGGCGGGGAAGGACTGGCCACTGGAGTTGCCGGATGCGGGCCGATCTGGGGTATTCTTTCCAGATTCTGGCGCAGAAAACCGTCTAGCGATGCCCAGCTACGCTCGACATACCCGGGCAACGCGGTTGAGAACTTGACGCTCTCGTTATAGATGTTGGGCCCGATCCCAACTACCAGCAAAGCACCGCTGGTGATAAATAACGCAAAAACAATGATCACGGCCATCAACCGCGGTAAGCCCCGCCGGGCCAACCAGGTCACTACCGGTTCAAGCAGATAGGCCAAAACACCCGCTGCCGCCACGGGCAGGAGCAACGGCTGCAGGAACAGCAAGACCCTGGACGCGACGTAGACCGTACAGATGAGGCTCCCGGCGATCACGATTAGCGCTACGCAAGTGATCGCGTTCCAGAGCGTCTTCCGTTGCCAAGGTGTCGGATACAAGACCCCATTAGAATGAGAGGTTTCCGAAGAGCTTTCAACCCAAAAGGGCAGAGAAGGAGGCGAGTGGGCGAAACGGCGAATGGGCGCACCGGCGAGGCGCGTATCCGCGCGGCAGGCTCCATCAGTTTAAAGGCGTTTCCTGCGTCGAGGCGAACGGATTCGACTTGTGCGGTGTCGCCGCCTCGCCCATTCGCCCATTCGCCGTTTCGCCCACTCGCCTCCTGGCGTCGTCCGGCATGCAGGCTGTTGAGACCAAGAGCATTTTGGTGTCTACTGCCAGGGGTGTTATGACGTTATCCACTGAGGAAATCACCGAAAAGGTCAGGGCAGCCGGAAGTTGGATCGAGCCCCTGGAAGCAGAAATCTCAAAAGTTATAATCGGCCAAAAAAGCCTCGTGACCCGCTTGTTGATTGGGCTTTTGACAAAAGGGCATCTGCTGCTGGAAGGCGTGCCGGGCCTGGCGAAAACCCTGTCCGTACGCACTCTGGCCGCTTGTATCCAGACAGAGTTCAAGCGACTCCAGTTCACTCCAGACCTGTTGCCAGCCGATATAATCGGCACTCTGATCTACAACCAGCGAGACAATGAGTTTAAGCCGAAGTTAGGCCCGATTTTCGCCAACTTAATTCTGGCCGATGAGATCAATCGTGCGCCAGCCAAGGTGCAAAGTGCGCTGTTAGAGGCGATGCAAGAGCGCCAGGTTACTATCGGCGAGCAATCCTATCCGCTGCCGGATCCATTTTTGGTTCTGGCCACAGAAAATCCGTTGGAACAGGAAGGCACCTATCGCCTTCCCGAGGCGCAACTGGACCGATTCATGTTGAAGGTCAACATCGGTTACCCAAGCAAAGACGAAGAACGGAAGATTTTGGACCTGATGGGAACCTCCGAGCCAGGTACCGCCGTAAAACCCGTCGTGCGACCGCAGCAAATCATCGAGTCTCGAGACGTAGTGAATCAGATCTTCATCGATGATCGGGTGAAAGATTACATTGTCGACCTGGTCCGAGCGACTCGTAACCCAGGGGAATATGGCTTGCAGATGGAAGGACTGATTCGATATGGCGGCTCGCCCCGGGCGACGATCTACCTGACGCTGGCCTCTCGCGCTCACGCTTTCCTTGAAGGACGCGGCTATGTGACTCCACACGACATCAAAAGCGTCGGTCCCGATGTTCTGTGCCATCGTCTTATCGTCAGTTACGAAGCCGAAGCAGAACAAATGACCAGCGAGGTCGTTGTACAACGAATATTTGCGGGTCTGCCCGTGCCGTAGGGTTGCCTGAATAGATAGCAAAAAAGAGCTCTGATGCGCTGGAACGTTTCCATACTCAATTTTCGAGCACAGCCCGTTGCAGGCCCGCCGGGCCTTATTTGCTATCTGCTATTTGCTATCTGCTATTGATTCTTCCTATGCGTTCGACCGCGGAAATCCTGAAGAAAATCCGACGCCTGGAAATCAGTACCCGCAGGATCGTCGAGACCGCTTTCTCGGGCGAGTACCACAGCGTGTTCCGGGGTCACGGGATGAATTTCGACGAGTTCCGGGAGTACCAGGTCGGTGACGAAATCCGGGCGATCGATTGGAACGTCACCGCGCGAATGGGAAACGCTTATGTCCGAAAGTACGTCGAAGAACGAGAGCTCACTGTTTTGCTCGTCGTTGATATCAGCGCGTCTGGTATTTTTGGGACCGCCTCCATGACGAAGCGTGAATTGGCCGCCGAAGTTGCGTGTCTCCTGGCTTTTTGCGCGGTCAACAACAACGACAATGTTGGGCTATTGCTTTTTACAGACAAAACCGAGCTTTACATCCCTCCCAAGAAGGGCCGGAGTCATACCCTGCGGATCATCCGGGAGGTTCTTTTCTTCGAGCCGGAAAAACGGGGCACCAATCTGGTGAACGCATTGGAATTTGTGAGCCGGGTAGCAACCAGGAAAGCGGTCGTTTTCCTCTTCTCCGACTTTCAGAATCTCGATTTTGAACGGGCGGCTTCGGTTTGCAGCAAGCGACACGACCTGATCGCACTCCCCATCGAGGACCCGGGCGAATGGCAACTACCTCCTGCCGGGTTGGTCCGCGTCGAAGATCCAGAGACCGGCAAAACGTTCGAAGCCAACTTTTCCAGCCGGCGGGTTCAACGCGAATTTGCGCAGATCGCGAGTGAGCGCCGCGAACGAAGAGATGCTATCTTTCGCCGGCAAAATATAGACTCTTTACCGTTGAGCACTGATAAGGATTATTTTCCTATCCTGCATAGCTTTTTCCAGCATCGCGAACAGAGACTTAAACGAGGTGGATGATTTTTGTAGCCCTGACTGTTACCCGCGAGACCATCGAGGATATCCGCGGTCCCTTTCTCACTGATAACGCTGCTTGGAGTATTGCGATTATCGCGATACTACTGGTACTGGCCGTGTTGGCATACGTTTTCTGGCCCAGCGCCCGACCAAAAGTCACGCCGGTTCCCCTACCCAGAGAGATCGCCCGGATGCGGCTGAATGAAGTCAGATCCGCCGCGCCCAGCGCCAGCATTTACGACACCGCCGTGGGGGTTTCGAATCTTGTGCGCTCTTTCGTCGAGCAGCAATACGGGTTGAAGACGGTTAGCCGCACTAGCCAGGAATTTTTCGTTGAATTAGCGAGCACCAATTGCCTGAATCCGATTCAGAAGAGCTCTCTGCAACGCTTCTTATCAACGGCCGATCAAATAAAATTCGCTCACGCTAACCTGGCGGAAGAGCGGTTTCACTTGGTCGAGCAGGCGACCAACCTAATCGAGCAGGCGCCTTAGCCATGGAATTTCGTTTTGCCCACCCGTGGTTGCTACTTTTGCTGCTGCTCCTGCCAATGTTGTGGGTATGGCAGCAGTTAGCGGCTCCGGCAGCGGTCAGATACGCTCCCGCCCGTTTCTTTGAACACGGGTTAAAACTCCGTCGATCGCTGGTGCCTTTCGCGCAAAAATTCTTGTTCTACAGCGCCACCGCCTGCCTGCTCCTAGGTCTGGCTAAACCTCAATCCGGTGTAGTAAGCGCAGAAGTGCGCGCCAGTGGCATCGACATCATGATTCTTCTGGACGTCTCCCGATCCATGTTGGCAGAGGACTACAGCATCGGTGGGGAACGAGCGAGCCGAATCGATGTCGTAAAACAGGTTACCGAGAAATTTATTCAAAACCGGCCCAATGATCGGATTGGTATCATTGCCTTTGCCGGACGCCCATTCCTGGTAAGTCCTTTAACTTTGGATCACACCTGGTTGTTGGCCAACCTGAGTCGCTTGCAAATTGGACTTACTGAGGACGGGACCGCGATCGGCTCGGCCTTAGTCAGCGCGGCAAACCGCCTGCGGGACTTGAAGGCAAAGAGCCGCGTGATCATCTTGCTAACTGATGGGGACAACAACGCCGGCAAAGTCCCTCCGTTTACTGCCGCCGAAGCCGCTGCCGGGATTGGCATCCGGATTTACACCATTGGCGCCGGAACCAATGGTCTGGTTCCTTTTCCGGAAACCGACCGCTTCGGCAACAAGTTTTACACCGAAGAATATATGCCTTTCCAAGAAGACACTTGCCGCACGATCGCTAAGATCGGGCACGGCGAGTTCTTTCGCGCGATCGATACTCGCAGCATGCAAGAAATCTTCGCTTCCATCGACCGCTTGGAGAAAACCGAAACCAGCGTGCAAAAGGTGGAAAACTACGACGACCTGTTTACCTGGTTCGTCAGTGTTGGTCTAAGTCTGATCGGCATTTCAACGGTGCTAGGAGAAACGGTTTGGAAACGGATCCCATGAAATTTGGTGCTCCAGAAGAATTGTTGTGCCTCCTGCTCATTCCCATTCTGGGATTCCTAATGTGGAATGGGAACCGGCTAGCCCGCAAACGGCTCCGCCAGTTGCTATCTCCGGATCTACTCCCTCGGTTAGTCGATTCCCCCGTAAAGTGGTTGCGACTGGTCCGTCAGATTTGCTTGCTGCTGGCTACCACGTTTTTTGTCCTGGCCTTAGCGCGTCCGCAGTGGGGCGCAACCCAGGAGACGGTGGGATTCCGCGGTCGCGATGTGCTTATCGCCATCGACACCTCTCGCAGCATGCTCGCCACTGACGTCTCCCCCAGCCGGTTAGGTCGGGCAAAGTTGGTAGCAGAGGACCTGATCGCGGCGCTGCCAGAAGAACGAGTAGGATCAATTGCCTTTGCCGGCGAAGCGGAGGTGCAAGCCCCCCTGACTGTCGACCACGAAACCGTTATTGACGCCATAAATCACCTCGATACGAATACGATCGCTCGAGGAGGAACGGATATCGCCGCGGCCATTCGGGCGGCGGAGCTAGCCCTTGGTCAAAAGAGCAAATCATTGCGCGCTTTGGTCTTGCTGACCGACGGAGAAGAACTTGATGAAGACGGCGTCGAAGCTGCTCGCAAAGCGGCTCAGTCCGGGATCCGAATATTTACGATTGGCATCGGTTCGCCGAATGGCTCTCAAATTGCGCTGCCAAACGGGCAAGTGCTGCGGGATCGCGACGGAGAGGTCGTTAACAGTAAGCTCGATGAGGCTCGCCTGAAATCGATCGCTGAAAGCACCGGCGGCTTTTACGTTCGCCTGACCTCGACTACGGCAACTCAGGTCATCACCCAGAGTCTGTTACACTTGGGAGATGCTAATCTAACCAACCGTTCGCTGACCAAACCCATCGAACGGTATCAATGGCCGTTAGCCATCGGATTGTTGTTCCTTTTCGCGGCGATGATCACCGCTGACCGGTTAAGAAAAAGCTCGACCGGGCTTCGGCCATCGACGGCCATTATTCTTTTCTGTTTCGCACTCTTGAGCGTCAGCCGGGGAGCCAATGCGCTCGACTTTTATCGTAGTGGGGATTACGAAGCCGCTTTTGACTTGTGGCAAGACGAGCTGAGGACACATCCGCACGATCCCCTTCTCAACCTCAACGCCGGCAATGCCGCTTTTCGGTTAGAAAAATTCGATCAGGCTTTTGAGAACTACTCAGAGGCGATGAACAGCCCGAATTCGAACCTGCGAGAAAATGCCTATTACAATGCGGGAAACGCGTTGTTTAAAGCCGGTGACAATCAAGAAGACGTCGAGCGACAATTGATGAACTACTACGACGCCAAATATCTTTACGAGCAGGCTTTGGACATCGATCCCAACGATGCCGCCGCCAAGAAAAACCTGGATCTTCTGCTGCGTCGAATCAAAGAAGCAGAAGAGCAAAAGAAGACCGAACAACAGCGGCAAAGCTCACGGGGAACTGGTGGACAACGGCAAAAAACGGGTCCTCAGGACAAAAACGATTCCGACAAATCAGGGCAGCGTCAAAATGAGCCGAACGACAGCAATTCTGACTCGGATGATAACCACGACGGGCAAGGCGAGAAACAGAACCCAAGTCCGAAGAACAAAGATGGCGACCTGAGAGAGATCCAGCCTAGAGACGCGAATCCACCGGAGGGCCAAGATGGCCAGCGAACGCAGGACGGAAAGATGAGCCGGGACGAGGCTATGGGACTCTTGGACTCTCTTCGGGGCGAAGAAGATCACGTTAATTTATCGCGGCGTAAGCGAGAGAAACCTGTTACTCGAGATTGGTGACCGCGAATGAACGCGAAAACAGAACAAGAAATCCAACCGCAGATGAACGCAGATAGACGCAGATTTTTGCCCCGGAGTCTACGCGCAGCCGGGGGAAATAATGGCGCCTTACTGGGAGAGGTTCCCTTCTCTCGAAGCAGGAACCCTAACTCGAAGCGTGATTCATTCAGTCCGCTTCAGCAGAGTTTACGGCGCGGCAGGTTCAGCGTGATTCGTGGATGGTTCCGTCTCTTCGAATCTGGGTTTTATCTGCGTCAATCTGCGTTCATCTGCGGTTTTGCCTTTTCTTCCGTGTTGTTGCAGTTGCCGGCGCTAGGCGCAGAGCCCGTCATTCGCGCGAACCTCTCCGTCGCGACTACCACGGTGGATCAACCCGTCGAGTTGCAGATCGAAATTCAAAATGCCAGGATCATCGATCCACCGGAGGTTGCAGCAGGTCATCTACAGATCGACATGGCCGGACAATCTACCAGATATCAGGTGATCAATGGCCAGCCCTCGTTCAGCTCGATCTTTAGCTACCTGGTGACTCCCTCACTTGAAGGCACTTTTTCCATACCGCCGGTCGCGATTACTATTGACGGCAAAACTTACTATACCAACGAATTGACGTTACAGGTCAGCAAGAAGGCGCCCAATAGTCCAACCAACGCTCCGGACAAGCCATACTTTGGCGAACTCGTCATCCCCAAAGATTCGGCTTTCGTGGGTGAACCGGTTCCAGTGGAGCTTCGATTTTACTTCGATCGGCGCATCTGGTATCAGCCCTATCCTCAAGGTCAGTTTCCGATCATCGATGGCGACGGGTTCGTTACCAAGAAATACCCCGACCCGGTCGAAAAAGAAGAGACGGTTAATGGGAAAAGGTACCGCCTACTAGTCTACCGGACAGCCATCACCGGCGTTCATGCTGGCCGGCTAGAGCTCCCTTCTGCATACCAAGAGTTTCTGCTGCACCTGCCTGTTACCCAAAGCTCACCCGGGTTCGATGATTTTTTCGAACAAAGTCCCTTTGGGAACCAGTCTAATGCTTTTGAGAGAAAAGACGTAAAAGTAGAGACGAACAGCGGCTCGATCGAGATTAAGCCGCTACCGGAGGCCGGTCGACCCGCTGACTTTAGCGGCGGTGTCGGGCAATTTACTATGGAGAGCTCGGTTAGTCCCGAACGCAGTAAAGTTGGTGATCCCGTAATTTTCCAATTGCAAATAAAAGGGCTAGGAAATTTTGATCGCGTGCAACCTCCGCACCTCGAAGCGATGCCGGAATGGAACATTCATCCGCCCGTTTCCGAGGTAACCCCTCTGGATGAGGTCGGGCTCAGTGCGATAAAAGCGTTTGCTTACGTTCTGATCCCGCAAGCGCCAGTAAATCGTGCCCCTAGTGCAACCTTTTCGTATTTTGATCCCGCCAAGGAAAAGTACGTCACGCTCAAGGTCGAACCGAAGCCACTAACGGTATCGGGGACGCCGATGTTAACCACTGCCAGCCCTCCTCCTGTCACCCCCAGCGCCGAAGCCGCACCTTCACCTTCCGTCGCCAACAATCTGACGCGTTTCTCGGCCAGCGCCGGGTTCGCCACCCTTCGCCAAGAGACTTGGTTCTGGATCGTCCAAGCCATCGCCATCGGCGGCTTGCTAGCAATCGGTTTCTTTCAATGGTGGCGGGCATGGGACGCACGCCATGGACAGGCCAGAGCCCTGCGCCGCGAACGACGCCGCCTTTATCGAGATCTGAATAGCCGTGATGATGAGAATGTCCTTTGCGCAGCCACCCGCTTGATCGAAGTGGATTTTCTCCTCCGATCCCAAGATACATCCCGGCAAATCAGCGCTGAGGAAGCCGTGAAACGAAGGGATATACCGGATCCTTTGCGAGCGAGGCTATTGGAACTGGTAGCAAAACGGAGCGATTTCGTGTATGCGCATCGTTTTTCGCCCATCACCCCTATGGACCGGATCGGAATCAAAGAAACGCTGCGCGAGTGGGAAAAGACGCCGTGAATTGGTTGCTCATTGGATGGTTCGTACTGCTTATCGCCAATGACTCGAAAGGAGATCCTGTCCTATGGACCCCGGCAAACCAAGCGTTTGAGGCCGGGAAATTCGAGCAAGCGCGGGCTGACTATTTACAATTGATTGCGACTGGGAACGTAAGTCCCGAATTGTTTTATAATCTGGGGAACACTTACCTGAAGCTCGACGATAAAGGGCGCGCTGTGCTGAATTTCAAAAGAGCTTTAGCGCTCGCTCCTGGGTTCGAACCCGCTAAACACAATCTCAATCTCGCGTTGCAGGCAGCCGGCGTTGACCCTCAAGAAGAAACGCTAATGGGCTGGTTGGCGCAGTCCCCCAATGTCTGGATGCTAGGTGGGTCAGTGTTCTTCTGGCTCCTGGCCTATGGCGGTTATCTCTGGTTTGTCTGGCCACGGTTTCGGCCAATTTCTAAAGTCGTTCTGGCGATCGCCATTCCATGCGCGGTACTGTGTTTGGCCATCGCCTTCTGGGTCGGTGACGGGGTCAGATCTCCGGAACTCGCCATCATTATTAACCCCTCAGCTGACGTCCGCTACGGTCCCGCCAATGGATCTCGAGTTACCGTCACTCTCGGCCTAGGTGAATCAGTCCATCTCTTATCTGAGCGGGGCACTTGGGCATTTTGCCGGACGGATACCGGGCTGGTCGGCTGGTTACCTTCGAACACTATTGAACGCTTGGTTCCTCGATGAAGTTACTACTCCTGGCTGTATCCTTCGCAACCACGTTAGCGTACGGCGCGGATTCTGAACCGCCCTGGGCAGGTTCCGTCACTACCGGCAAGGGTGCCGGAAGATTCCCGCCTGCCCCTAACGTCCATATCACCTACCGCTTCGGTTGGAGCGGGATCACGGCTGCCGAGGCTGACGTCCGCTTGGTTAACGCGGATGAGACCGTCAAAACGACCGCCTCGGGCGGAACCACCGGTTTTGCTCGTACCCTCTTCCGGTGCGACATCGATCACGAATGCGTCTCCCGGCGCAACTCTCTTTTACCGATGCATATCGTACAAGATGAGAAGTACGCGGCTCAGCTCGTACACACGACGATCGATTTCAATTCGAGCTCCGTGACCAGCCTTCGAGAGGTGACTCCGAGCAAGGATATACCCAAGCCAAGAACTCTGGAGTTTTATCCGGTATACAGTCTGGAAACCGCTCTGTTCTGGCTCCGCAGCCAACCACTCACCGATGGAGAACGCGAGGTCATGGTGGTGTACGCGAATAATGCGGCTTATCTCGGAAACATAAAAGTGGTGGGCAGAGAGCGAATTCGCATTGGTCAAACCGATCGAAACGCGATCAAAGTCGAGTTTAACTTCAAATCCATCGATCAGCACTTACAGCTGAAAACTTACAAGCGCTTTAAGAGCGGCCGCGGCTGGCTCTCCGACGATGAATACAGATTGCCGCTCCGGATGGAGGCAGATATTTTTATCGGTTACGTTTTCGCGGAACTAGAGACCAGCGATATCGGGCCGTAAGGCGTTTGCGGGGAGGCAAAAGCTTGATCGGGAGTCATCTCCCACGCTATTTGAGGTGACCTTGTCCAGGGTATTTGATTTTGTTTTCTCTTTCCGAATCCCGATGATTCTGAACGGACGAAGTCTGCAGCAATACGTTGGGCAGGAAGCAGGAAATATGTTCGTTCCTAATGTGCGGTTTCTAGTTGCGGCAACCGCTTTGCTCTGTCTCGCCGGTTGTGCCAATCAAGGCCGACCGCTCCTCGTACAAGGTAAGCCAGGGTCCGGCTACGTACGGTTGACCCAGGAACAGGTTGGCTATATGGGAAGCGGCAATGACAGACGCGCTGATACGGTAGGGTTTCATCGGCCTACCTATTTAGCAGGGGGAAGGTTAAATGTCGGCACCGGCGTACTCGATTATCAGGGTAGCGGATATGCTTTTGGTGTCCGTGGGCTGGGGGCCGAAGGCATCGAGGTCTCGAACATCGAGGCGAAGGGCGAGGTTTACGGCTTAGAACGCCTACAGGATTTTCCGGGGACCTATATTCGGGCGGCTCAGATCACCGCAGGCGGTCTCTGGTTGAAGAATGCAAACGGTGTGACCATGCACCTTGTATCGAAGCAAGACGCTATCTTGATCCTGGCCGGCGACTCTGTCGTGATTAAAATGAATCGCTGAGAAAGGGCAACAGGTCTCTTAGGCTAGGCCACGTCAGCACCGTAATGGAACGCCTCTCGTGATTGCGACTGCGGAGACGTCTTGCGTAGAAGCCCGATGAGCGAATAGGAGTGGATAAGAAACGCCCGTGGTACCGCGTAGACCGGTATCAACACAATGGGAAATACGATGCCTGGGCCACCAATACTTACGCCGATAGCGACCGCATCGATCAGATCGGCCATACCGAACAGGTTCCACGCAATAGCAGCGCCGCGCGCGTAACTCTTTCCGGAATACAGCCAGTAAGCGACGAGAGGTGCAAAGACCCCGGTCAACATATCACCGACCCCGGCCGGTATCGCAAAGAACGCTGGCAGCTCTCCCTGAAGATACCGGACGATGAATACACCACCGAGAATTCGGAAGGTCTGGATCCCGATCAACCAATGCTGGGGAATGGCTGCGATGATGCCGCGAAACGAGGTCGAAAGCAGAAGCAGGTACCCAAAAGCCAATGTTAATCCCATGGCCATGGGGATCCGCGGCGGTAGGACGCCACTACTGAAAAAATTGTTTCCAGCGAGCAACATGATCGCGACCAGCCAAGCCGCCAACACCAGGGTGGTACCGATGAGCCATGGCCATCGGCGCGGATTCGGGCCGGCCCAGGTCCTGATACCGAAACGGAGCCCGAGCCAGTGCAAGGTAGAAGAAATGGTTTGAGTGACTAGTTGGAAGATGATGAGGGTCATGGGTGCATCCTTTCGAGAGCGAAACAGACAAGTTCTTAGTTAACCTAGTTGGCAAGTACGATTAATAGCGTCATCGGTACGCCATCGTACCGTTGTCAGTAATCGAATGGTACGAAATCGTACCTAATGCAAGAGATTTTTTGTTATGAACGTTTATGCCTGGTTCAGAAACCAGCAGGCGGTGGCCGATACACCGTGCATTAAGAACGAAACCTGAAAGGCGCTATTCTCTACGCGTGCTGGCCTTGTACTCGGACGACGTTAAAGGCGCCAAAAGAGCGAGTTTTACCGGAACTGTAACCTATCCCGATCTAGAGAATCCGCCCGACAAATTGAAAGTCGTTTCTGATCCTATCGATTATTTCGCCCGCCACGCGGGGGAACTCTTAGGGCTTATGGATTTAGTTCGGGAGTTGCGTGCCCTGGCAGTCTAGAATTTCGACGACGACAGGCTGGCGGTAAGGAAGCAGCTATTGGTTTTGCAGGATTGATTTATTCACTCCAACTCGAGTCCAATGTGCTTCACCAACGCAATGGCATTCCGGCTCTGGGCTTCGCCTTCTCGGATCTGATAGTCGAAAGTCATCTCGAGCTCTCCGTTATTGGAGACAAAGGTTTCCTGGAAATGAATCTTTTGACAGTACTTGGCGAGTTCCGCGAAGTGTAACAAGGACAAGTCGTGCGTCGACATCGCTCCAATGGCTCTGTGCTTTAGAAGATTCTGAATCAAACGACAAGTAATTACCCTTCGCTCATCGATGTTGGTGCCCAATAAAACTTCGTCTAGCAAATAAAGTACCAAGCCATGGCCTTCGCGACTTACCCGTTGGACCGCCTCCATTACCGCTTTGATTGAAGCCAGCTCCGCCATAAACAAGGAAACACCGTTGGTGACCGAATCCATCGCGCGCATACTCGTGACCACCTCGACCCAAGGGAGCGCGAGTTTCTTTGCGCAAACCGGGCCGCCTGCTTTAGCCAAAAGCACGTTGATACCAATCGCTCGCAGCAGGGTGGTCTTACCGGACATATTGGAGCCGGTCACCATGAGAATCCTCCCTTTTGGTCCGACGCTGACATCGTTGTCGACGCGCTTCGTCTCCGGGATCAAGGGATGACCTAGGCCCTCAGCCACAATCCGGTCATCGGCCACAAACTCAGGAAAACTCCAGGTTGGGTTGTCGTGTAATAGAGATGCGAAAGATCCTATTTCTTCCAACTTTCCGAAGGCATTTAACCAGCGATAAAAATCCGCACCGTTTTGGTTCCACCATTTTTGCAGGGCCATCGCCAAATGCAGGTCGCAAAGGAGTAAGGAATTAAGCAATGTGCGGACGCCTGGGATTCCCGGGCGGGATAACTGGCTTAAACTTATCAGGCCCTCCAATCTCCCTATTTTGGCGAAGGCCTCCTGGCCCAAAGTTTTCAGGCCGACTAACTCCAGTGACGACAATGGTTCCGCCGCCAGATACCGGAAGGCTCGGAGATACTGGGCGATCGCTCTATCATCGGACATTGCGGACTTGAAACTTTCATCGATTTTGCGCCTCAAAAACGCGAAACCTGCAAAGTTCAAAGTCAGTAGCACGCCGAAAGGCCAACGAGGCAGAAAGGCGGCGAGATTTAAGACGAGCAATATCAGCAACAGGAACGGTGAGACGAACCAGAACCACCGTAGCAATCGTTGTTGAAGTAACCTTGAGTCGACTTGAAGCGGAGTAAAAAGCGCGTTGCCAGGAACTGTGGATTTACGAAATGGGAGGGTGGCACATTCGAGCAGTTGCCGAAACTCCAGCTTGGGAGCTAGCTCTCGAATGGCGGCACGTCGATCCGCAAGCTTCTGTTGTTCGCCCCCGTGCAGCAACGCCTGCGCAACGCCATTCCTGCCTTCCCAGGTGTTCGCGGTACAGACGAGATCGAATAATGAGGCTTGGCCAAACAAGTCTAAGTCTCGCCCGAGCTGGCCACTAACGAGCTCCGCCGGAGGCGATCGATCCGGCAGGTCTTTCCAATTCCGGGCAATTCTCGCCTTTCCTTCTTCGTTCCGGCGAGACATTTCGCGGCTGGTCTGCAGCCTTTCTTCTATTACTTGATGGCGAATCGCTGCGGCAATGAACAGGACAAGCAGAAGCAGAATAAGAGCCGTTAACAGAAGAATCCAAAAAGGACTACCTTTCGGAACAATGGGTACCGAAATAACTCCGATCACGAATATCGCCAGGCGCAGGTTTGAATAGCCGCGTGACCGAGCTTCCAAGCGCTTTACCTCTTTCGAAAAATGAGCGGCCCGTTGTTCGTATCGCTCTATGGGCGACAGCTCGCGCTGATCCGAATCCATGGAATCCTAGACGGTTGGCCAAGCAAATCTAGCGAATCCGAGGGCCTCACGCCAGAAGTAGAGGCTTTCACCCAGATCTTCGACCAGAAGTTCGGATACCAGTTTTGCGAAACCGTCTTTCGGTGGACGACCGTAATCTATCGCCATGGTGATTCATTAATCCTTTGCATCGCAACTGTAGTGCGGTTGTCGTCTTTGGTCGACGCACAACAGTGACTACATCCACGAACAATCTCGAACTCAACCAAATAGGATTGATTTTGTCTGACGACACCTATATAAATGCCGCCCCCCTTTCATGAACCCGATCACCTATCAAGCGCCTTTATTTCTGCGAGCTTGGTCGAAGGGAGTCCTAACTATATGCGTAACGCTAGGCCCTTTGGTGTCAGGGTTTTCCCAGACAAACCCCATCATCACCTTTGATGCTCCCGGCGCCGGTACGGCTGCTTTCCAGGGCACCCTCGCTGTTATGGAAGCCGACTCTGGCGATACTATTGGCTATTTCAGCGATGCCAACCTTGTATACCACAGTTTTATTCGGTCTGCCGACGGCGAATTCACGATTATCGATGCACCTGGCGCGGGTACAACACTCTATCAGGGTACGTTAGCGAATGGCATCGGCAGCGACGGAAAAATCGTCGGGTTTTTCTATGATAGTAACTATGTATCCCACGGCTTTTTGCGTGACCCGAGTGGCAAAATCATCACCATCGACGCACCAAACGCTGGAACGGGGACGGACCAAGGAACTAATGCAACCAGCATCAACGTGGATGGCGAAATTGCTGGTTACATTCAGGACAACAACGGCGTCTATCACGGCTTCGTCCGCTCACGCTCTGGTACATTCACCTTGTTTGACGCGCCAAATTCAGGCACTGGTAACAAGCAGGGCACCGTTGTCCTGTACGGCGGGGCTCTAAACTCCCACGGCGAGCTCTGCGGCTTTTTTACCGACCCGAACGGCGCAGTCTTCTGCTACGTGCGACAACGGAGCGGCGCCATCATCTCGTTCGACCCTTTGGAATCGACGCTTTGCTTTCCCACGTGGATTAACGACGCGAGAGTGAGCACAGGCTGCACACTTGCCAACGGTTCCTTTCACGGATTTATCCGCAGATCCAACGGCGCTATCAAAACGTTCGACGTGCCGGACCCCAGCTTGGGCGCATTCGGGACCCAACCCAACGCCATTAATGCCTTCGGTGTTATCACTGGGGTCTTCGGGGATACGAACACCATTACCCATGGCTTTATTCGACACGTAGACGGGGTGATTTCTGAATTCGACGCCCCAGGGGCCGGCGCTGTACCTGGATCCTTCCAAGGTACCACCCCTTTAAGCATAAATTCAGCGGGAGACATTGTTGGATACCTGGTAGACAGCAATGACGTCGTCCACGGCTTCCTCAGAAGTCCCCAGCGATCGCTCCTCGGCAAAGTGCCGGCCGGACTACATTGAATCGCTAGGTAGTTTAGACCGTTATGTTGTTTGTTAAGGGCCTGTTGCCCAAATAGACGTAAAGGCGCGAAGCGCTGAAAGAATATAGCCTAGGCTGAGTCTGCGAGGCCTAGGTACATATGTAAAAGAGCCGCCAGCGCTGAAAGCGCGTAAGAGCACCTGTTTGCATCGACGACGAGCCGGAATCAATTCTTCCAACTCCGCACTAAAATCGTGTCTCTGATTCTGTCGTGCCTTCAGCGCTCGTCGTTATTTAAAATCCAAACCTAGGGCTCGCAAGCTCATCCTAGGCTATAATCTTTCCAGCGCTTCGCGCCTCCTGGCTCCTCTTGTCTGCGTTTTTTTACCTCTTCGCATTCAACTCGCTATGAATCCGCTCGTCAAAGGGCGACGCCAACATGGGTTGGAGTTGGTCGCGGAAATACCGCGTATGCCGAGCCAGGTTGTGCTCCTCGTACGTTTTTTGGTCGAGCCATTTCTCGACCAACGTGAAATGGTTCGGATGGCCGATCTCCTGGAGCACTTCAAATCCTTCCGCGCCCGGATCGTGCATAGAGCTGCGTCGAAACCCATCGAGTAGGGCCACCGCTAATCGCGTATCTGCCGGCCTGGCATCGATATGAATCACGGTGACGATAATCCCTCCAGGCTGTTGTGCGCTCAAGAGTTGGAACCAGCCCGAACAAAACAAAGCGAAGACCGTTAGCTTGATGAAAGAACGTGATATGTGCCTCATGAGTTTTGGGGAGCATCCCCAACCAGGGCGCTTATCATCACGATGCCATGGTCATAGTTCAACCGAACAATTGATGCACGGCACCCCCGTTTTTCGATCTAGCGGCTGGATCAACTATTTGGCGGTTGATCCGAGTCTGCGCCGGCAAGGAGTTGGACGTTCATTGATGGAACAGGCTGAAGAGCTTTTAAGAAAAGCCGGCTGCCCCAAAATCAATTTGCAGGTACGGTCTGCGAACAAAGAAGCTGCCGATTTTTATGCAAGCTTGGGTTATCTGCAAGACGACGTGATCTCTCTGGGCAAACGTCTTGATCCAGATTAAGCAGACTGCGCCTTTGCGCTATTCAAAGTGCGACCCGAGATTAATCGCTGGGAAACGGGCTACAGCGGCAATTCCCCTTGCCCCACAAATATACTGGCTGCTTCTCTCTGCACCTCAGGTAACAGAGTTTTGAACTCATACTTCTCGAGGCCCTTAATGTATTCCGGATAGTTCGGCTTAATGTGCAACTTAGGGATCTCCACGGGTAACGGATGATCCAACTCCAATTGCACCATCTGGCGATTATCCCGAATCTGCTGCTCTGACTCCTGAAGCCGGAGCCGCAGCTTTTCATTTTTCAATTCCGACAGACGCTGGAGCAGATTTTCGACGGTACCGAATTCGCGAATCAAGTTAGCTGCCGTTTTCGGTCCCACCCCTTCAATGCCCGGTATGTTATCGACACTATCGCCGGTCAGGGCCAAAACTTCCACGATTTGGGCAGGAGGCACTTCCCATTTCTGCGTGACCTCGATTTCCCCCAACAAAGCGTGAGAATCTTTCGGATGCTTCAGGTCCGCTTTATTGGTGGAATAGACGGTTACCTGCCGGTCCACCAGTTGAAATAGGTCCTTGTCGTTAGTGGCTAAGACCACTTCTACGCCATCCCGGCGCGCCGCCATAACATAGCAACCCATTAAGTCGTCCGCCTCGGTATCCGGCTTCGAAATCGAAACCAGCCCCATAGCCCCACAGAAAGACTGAATGAACACTAGCTGGGGGATCATTTTGTCCGGCATGGCTTCGCGCTGTTGTTTGTAGGCGGGTTGCAAAGCCACGCGCTTTTGCGGCATGCCTTCGTCCCAAAAAACCGCCGCTAAGTCCGGGCGAACATCCTTAATCATTTTTCGCACGGTCTTGACGAAGCCGTAGACCGCATTGGCCGGTTCTCCTCTCGAATTGGTCAGATTCTGAATGGCATGAAACGAGCGATAGACATAGTAATGACCGTCGATAAGGAGCAATTTCACTTGGCGTAGTGGTTAGGTTTAGGGATTAAGCGTGAAGATATAGGAGTCGCCGGTCAGAAGCCAATCAGGGGTTGGGAAAATCATTGTGGTATTCGCCAGCCTCGAACACGCGTCGCTGGGCGCTTCGTACTCGTCCTCGTCCTCTTGTAGTCCCTTCGGGACAAGTGGTTCCAAACAACTCTCAAAGAGTCTTTGGGACAATGCCACAGAGTAGCGCACACTTTGTAGAATTCGCCGCGCCGCACACACTACCCATCGGCCAGCCGCAGATTCGGATCTGCATCCAACGCCAGGTCTGTCCGGGTCCCTTCTCGAAACCGTTGCACCGCCACATACCCAATCATGGCGGCATTGTCCGTGGTCAGCGCTGGTTCGGCCAACAACCATCGTTTTCCGGCCTTCTCCACCGCCAGCACCATTTTCTGGCGCAGCCGGGAATTGCCGCTAACACCGCCACTGACCGTTATCAGGTCCGCTCCGAATTCGGCGGCTGCGGCCATCGTTTTTCGAACCAGGATATCTACCACCGCTTCCTGGAATGACGCCGCCACATCGGCTACATAGTCACCGGTCAGTTTCGGCAAAAGGTACCGGACGGCGGTTTTGATGCCGCTAAAGCTGAAATTGAAGTCCTGACGTCCTACCATCGGCCTCGGAAGATCATATCGGCTGGGATCCCCTTTTGGAGCCAGCGCATCGATCTGCGGACCTCCCGGATAGGGCAATCCCAGTAACTTGGCCACTTTGTCGAAGGCCTCGCCCGCCGCATCGTCCATCGTTCCGCCAAGCACCCGGTATTCTCCGACCCCTTCCACCAAGACCAACAAGGTATGTCCCCCACTGACGACTAGTCCGATAGACCGTTGTGGATCGAATTCAGTCTTGAAAAACGGCGAGAGGAGATGAGCCTCGATATGGTTGATGCCAAGAAAAGGCTTGTTCAATCCGATGGCCAATCCTTTCCCGAATGAGTACCCAACCAATAACGAAGTCAGCAAACCAGGACCACGAGTCGCCGCCACGCAGTCAATTTGCTGCACCGAAACGCCTGCATTTTCCAGTGCCTGGTTGACCAAAACTTCGACTTTGGAGAGATGATTACGAGAGGCTACCTCCGGTACGACGCCCCCGAACTCGCGGTGGATCAGCGTCTGGCTGGAGATGCATGAACTCAGGAGCTTAGTACCATCAAGCACCGCGGCCGCCGTCTCATCGCACGACGTTTCTATCGAGAGTACGATCGGACCAGACAATCCACCCGCCCAGCTCACTTTTCCGACGGTTGGGGTTGAGCGCCGCCTTGGGTGTAAATCATAACGCTCTTCACCGCATCCACGGCTCGGTCTAGCTGTGAATCCCGTTGGGTACCAACCAGCTTTTGATCCTCCGCTGACAAAACGCCTTCTTTCCTCCGCAAAAGGAGCGCTTTCTCCTGATCCAAAGTCAGGGCAGCCTTGATGTTTGGGCTGACGCCATTCTGATGAATCACTTGCCGGCTAGGGGTATAATATTTTGCGGTGGTTAAGCGAAGCGCCGAGCCATCCGGTAATTGAATGACGCTTTGCACTGATCCTTTGCCAAAGGTCGTCTCCCCTACGATGATCGCCCGGTTCAGGTCCTTTAATGCACCCGCCACAATCTCAGCTCCGCTGGCGCTTTGTCCGTTGACCAGCACCGCAATCGGCATGTTCAACCGCGGTTTCGCTTTTTGGTCCGTAAAATATTCGTGGCGCTGCGAACCTTCTCGCCCCTCGGTATAAACCACCATCGTCTTGGGCGGAACGAATTGCCCACACACGTCAACCGCGCTCGTCAATAATCCGCCCGGATTGAAACGCAGGTCCAGAATGAGCGCTTGCATTCCTTGGCGCTGCAGGTCGTCCAATTTCTGGCTCAATTCCTGGGCAGTAGGCTCATTAAATTGGGTAATTCGCAGATATCCGATCTTGAACTTTGTGCCCTCGGACTGATCCAAAATCTTGGCGTCCTTAACGCTGGACACCTTGATGATCTCCCGCTGCAGGGTGAACTCTTTCGTCTCCTTGGTCGACGGCCGGTAAATGGTGAGCGTTACCTTCTGACCGGCGTCACCTCTCAACAAATTCAAGGCGTCCTGTAAACTCATCCGATCGGTAACATTTCCATTGATGCGAAGGATCTCGTCTCCAGGCATAATGCCGGCTCGCAAACTTGGGGTATCCTCCATCGGAGTTACGACCGTAATCACTCCGTCTTTCGTAGAAACAACGATACCCAGTCCGCCAAATTCGCTCTTGGTGTCATCCTCCATGTCCTTGAAGTCAGCCGGCTCCATGAACTGGCTATGTGGATCGAGGCTGTTGAGCATCCCGTGCAGAGCCGAGTAGGTCAGGCCGCGGTAGGAGGTTTTGTTTTCATCCACATAGTCCTGCCGCACCAATTGCAGGGCTCGCGTAAAGACGGTGAGATTGAAGTAGTCCGTATTCGAGTCGGCCGCTGCATTCCCCGTAAGAACCTTATAGCCCACCGCCAGGTTGAACGAAACCAGTAGCGCGACAAAGACAACGACCAATTTGCGCTTCATGTAAGAGCCGAACCTAACACAGCCTCGTGAATAGCCAATAGGTGAAGCGTGTGGGCGTACCGGCGTATCGGCGTGTCGGCGATTCGTACGCGACGATGGTAGGGCGGCTCGATAACCGAACTCGCCTAGCGAAAAGCCAGATTTTCTGAACCGAGAGTGATTCCGTGGCCCTATTCATGGCGAGCCGCGCCGAGTGTGTAGCAGAGATCCAACCGCCACCAGGGTGGAAAAATACGCCGACACGCCCACACGTGCTTTTCAGAACCGCTTCCGGTGCCGGACCAGCCGAGCGCCCTTCTCGTTAACCAACACTAATTCATCCTCGGTGAGACTCTCAATGCGCTCTTCAACCTGATAATTCTGCACCGAAGTGGAATCGCTCCGATATACCTGCCCGGAGGCGACCAGTTTCCCATTCTTAATGTCCCAGATCCCGGAAAAACTCCAGCGGGTTGTGCCTCCATCCACGTGCATGATTTCATCCGCTGAATGCATCCCGTCGCGGTGAAAGCTGTTTTCGCCGTAAAACCGGTAATTACCACCCCCCTCGTCAGTAATCCAAGTCCCAACCAGTTTCTGAGTGAGCTCCTGATCCGTTGGTACGGACTTTTGGCAGGAAAAGCCTGCCACGACGAGCAAGCTACTCGCTAAAGCGTATCTCAGAAAACGCTGTCGCCATCTCATTCCTACACCTGAGACCTAAATGATCAGGCTGCGTCTTTATCCTGTTTCCTACGGATAAGCGGAGCTCGCTTGCCCTCGACTACAGCCCGATTGATCACCACGTCAGCGATATCTTCCCGGCTCGGAACGTCATACATGACATCGAGCATAATTTTTTCGAACATGGAGCGAAGGGCTCGAGCACCGGTTCCCTTGGTGGCAGCCTGCTGGGCCAGCGCCCGAAGCGCATCCTTGGTAACCACCAAATTTACTCCCTCCATAGCCAAAAGCTTGATGTACTGCTTCACCATCGCGTTTCGCGTGTCGGTAAGAATCAGCATCAGCTCTTCTTCGGTCAAAGTATCTAGAGCCGTGACAATCGGTAACCGGCCAATGAATTCCGGAATCATTCCGAAAGAGAGCAAATCTTCAGGCTCGGTGTGTCGCAAAGTATCCCGCAATTGCAGGTCGAGCGCACTATTCTGCGGCGAGTGGAATCCGAGTACCCGATTTCCCAAACGCCGATTGATCAACCTATCCAGGCCGACAAAAGCTCCCCCGCAGATAAACAATATCTTCTCAGTATTAACCTGGATATATTCTTGATGGGGATGCTTTCTCCCACCCTGAGGCGGCACATTACAACTGCTGCCTTCCAAGATTTTCAGGAGCGCTTGCTGCACGCCTTCTCCAGAAACGTCACGCGTGATACTGACGTTGTCCGTCTTGCGGCCGATCTTATCGATTTCGTCGATGTATACGATTCCGATCTCAGCTCGCTTAACGTCGTAATCGGCGTTCTGCAGAAGCCGCAGGATGATATTCTCGACATCTTCTCCCACGTAACCGGCTTCCGTTAGCGTCGTAGCGTCAGCGATACAAAAAGGCACATCCAGAATCCGCGCTAAGGTCCTGGCTAAAAGGGTCTTCCCGCACCCGGTGGGCCCGATCATCAAGATATTGCTCTTTTCAATCTCGACGTCGGCGTACGGATCGAGGGACAGATCTTTGGTTGGATTGGCGTTTAGAATCCGTTTGTAATGATTGTGCACCGCCACGGACAAAACCTTCTTGGCAGAGTCTTGCCCGATTACATGTAGATCGAGCTCGTGCCGGATTTCGGCAGGTTTTGGCACCCGCAACGTCGTCGTTTGCCGCCGGGCATCTTCGTTCAGCTCTTTGTCCAGGATGCCTTTGCAGACGTTGATGCAGTTGTCGCAGATATAAACGCCTGGGCCGGCGATCAACTTGCGAACTTCTGCGTGGCTCTTTCCGCAGAAAGAGCACATCGTCAGATTAGAGGCGCGAGCCATAACGACTTACTAAACAACTCTACAAGATACCTGTCACGAAGCCAAGACCCTATCACCGTTTTGGGGAAGCGCTTCTTTAACATCCTTACGCGACTTCACCACTTCGTCGACTACTCCGTACCCTTTGGCTTCATCCGCCGACATCCAATAGTCGCGGTCCGAATCGATTCCAATCTGTTCTTCCGACTTGCCTGTGTGTTGCGACAGAATATGGATCAACCGTTTCTTAATCTTGAACATCCATTCCACCGTCCGTTCAACGTCGCTGGCCGTACCTTGGGCGCCGCCCGAAACTTGGTGGATCATAATGTCGGAGTTCGGTAACGCGTACCGTTTCCCCCCGGTCCCGGCAGCCAACAGCACCGCTCCCATGCTCGCCGCGATGCCGATACAATAAGTGGCTACGTCGCAAGTGACGAACTGCATGGTATCATAAATCGCCAGACCAGCCGTAACCGACCCGCCCGGCGAATTGATGTACAGGTTGATATCCTTTTTAGGATCCGCCATTTGCAGAAAAAGCATTTGCGCCACGACCAGGTTCGCGATGTGGTCATCGATCGCTGTGCCAATAAATACGATCCGATCGTTTAGCAGCCGGCTATAAATATCGACGCTTCGCTCTCCCCGTCCCGTTTGCTCGATCACCATGGGAACCAGGTATGAGCTTGGCTTAGAATGATTGATTTTCGACATGGATAAATCAGCCCGGATTACCGGTTTGGCCCAGACTCCGAACTCGTTTCGACGTTAGCATTCGAGGTTAGGAAATCAAGGACCTTGCCTACCTGGATCTCCTCCAGCAACTGGGGGATTGCCCCTTTTTTGTCCAATTCTGATATCGCTTTCTCGTACGACATCCCGTGTTGCGCAGCCAGGGATTCTACCCGGCGCTTCAATTCGGGCCCGCTGACTTCGATCTTTTCCGCCTCGCCGATCCTGGTGAGAATGAAGCTTGCCTTCAGCCGGTCTTTTGCGCTACGGGAGGCGACATTCATGATTTCTTTGCCGCTCTCCCGCAAGGCATCCTCGGTTACGCCTCGCAATTGGTTCTGTTCGACGATCTCCGACATGATCCGCCGAGTCTCGTCTTTAACATAGCTCTGCGGCAACTCGCATTCGACCCTTTGAGTCAGGTAATCAACAATCTGGTTACGCTTTGCCCGCTCAATTTCTTCCCTCTTTTGCTCCGTTAGCCTTTCCTTCAGCTGGGTCTTCAGCTGTTCTAGCGTCACACCGGGCGCGATCTGTGCAGCGAACTCGTCGTTCAACTCCGGTAACTCCATCTGTTTGAGCGCTTTTAATTCGACCTGGAAATGGATTACCCGGTTCTGCAGCGGCTTGACCGGGAAATCCTCTGGCGGGTTGAGATCAAATTCGCGGCGTTCTCCGATTTGCATCCCCACCACCGCGGCGCCAAACCCCGGTAACAAGCTGTCTTCCTGCAGCTTAATCCAGAATTCTTTCGCGCTGGCCAGTCGCTTAGGCGCATCGGGGATGGCCTCCAAAAGAGGCTGTCCCTCGACCTGGGTTTCGTAATCGACCACCCCGAAGCCGCCCATTTCGAGCGCACCGTCGGACTGTTCCGTAAAGGTCGCGTGCCGCTCCCGGAGCCGTTCCAGCCCGGCTTCAACCTCCGGGTCCAATACTTCTACTGGAGGCACCTTTACCCGAATCCCTTTATACTCAGGAAGCTCAAACTCCGGAGAAGTAATCAGCGTGGCCGTAAACCGCATGCTGCGATCCGGCGTAAATTCAACATCCTCGACGTTCGATACCGATAGTACTCGGAGACCCTTTTCTCGAATCGCTTCTTTGGTCGATTCGTTGACGAGCTTTTTCGTTAATTCTTCCTGGATCTCTTTGCGAAACTTGGATTCGACCACGGTCTGAGGCGCTTTCCCCGGCCGGTAACCGCGGATCCGAGCGACCTGTTGGAACCCTTTAACTACATCGTTCCACTCTTTAGTCACGCGATCCGGTGGCAATTCGACCTTTAGTGAGGCCAAACAATTCGGTAAATTCTCAACTTCTACGTTCATGGAAACTTAGCGAATGCCAAGCGTAGACCTGATCCGGTATTGGAGCAAGGGGTGTGTACGCGAAACGGCGACGCGGCGAAAGGGCGACGCGGCGACGATGCCCCTGACCGGTGGGGCGAAAAACTCGGCGCGCCGAGGACGCGACTAACCATTTAAGCTATCCCGCGCCGTGGGGATGGCATCACTGAATAACGGAGCAAAACCCCATTTGTTGCCACGGTTCCGGAAAGGTTCGGAGGCGATCGGCGATGACACGCGCACGGAACGGCTCAAAACCGGGGCGGGTCCCTGATAGAGCCACCACATCCTCGGCGTGCCCAGTCCCGCCGCCGCTACGCTTTGGCGCGGCCCTGGTCTATGTTTTGGCGCGCCACGAAACGGGGCCGCGACGTAGGCCTTGCGAAGTCGGGTTTTCGCCCCACCGATCAGGGGCCCTGGCGTCGCCCCTTCGCCCTGTCGCCGTTTCGCCCATTCGCCTGATCACAGTCCACTTTCCTCAACCCAGCGATGCATTTCGCCTTCGCCGACCGGACCGACTACCGCGAGGCCCATGCGAGCAGGATCAAAACAGAGGCGGGCAACGTTTTGAACGGCTTCGGGAGTGACTTCTTTAATTCTCGCTTGCACCTCTTCCGGATGAACCACGTACTCGTAAGCGATGATGGACTCACCCATCCACATGATTTGGTTAGTCGTACTCTCTAAGCTGAGCTCGTTTTGGCCAATGGTGTATTCCTGCGCTTGGTGAAGCTCTTTCTCGCTGGGCAACTCCGCACAGAATTTCTCTAGCTCGGTCCGGATCGCTAGTAGTGCGCTCTTCAATTTGCCCGGCTCTAATCCCACGCAAATGCTCATTAATCCTGAATCTTCGAGCACCAACGTTCCGCTATGCACCGAGTAACAGTAGGCGTAGCGTTCTCTTAGCTGTTGGAAAAGGCGGGAACTCATATTCTCGCCTAGGATTACGCTCAGAAGCTTCAATGCGTGCCGCCGGTCATCGTTGCGGTCAATCGCATGATAGCCGAGCGCCAAATGGGTCTGCTCAGTTCCTTCTTTGGCGACCGCCATCCGGTTTTGCAGCTTCGTTCCGCTCCAGCGATCGAATTCGGGAGGGTCTCCGGCAGGCAGATCCTCCATGGTCGATGCGAACTTCCTGACCACCTCATCGTGACGGCAGCGCCCTGCTACCGTGATCACCGTGGTGCATCCGTTATAATTCCGCTCGATATATTCGATCAAATCACCTCGCCCGATCCGGCCGATCGATTCCAATGAACCGGTGAGCGGGCGACCCAAAGCGTGGCTCGGCCACATGACTGCGCTTAATAGCTCTTGAGAAAGTTGCGAGGGCTGGTCCCGATACATCAATATCTCTTCGCGAATAACATCGCGTTCGCGCTCAATCTCGACGTCGGCCAAGACCGAATTGCGAAACATGTCGGTTAGCACATCCGCCAGATTATCGAAGTGATGAGCCGCCGCTTTCGCATAAAAGCAGGTGTGATCTTCGGTGGTAAAAGCGTTGATGAATCCGCCCACGCCTTCCACCTCTTCGGTTAACCGCTGAGCGCTGCGTGTCTTTGTGCCCTTAAACAGAAGATGCTCGAGAAAGTGCGAGATCCCGCAATGTTCCTCCGGTTCGTGACGACCGCCTATCGCGACCCAGATGCCGACGCTGACGCTCTTCATCTGAGGCATCTCGCAAGTTGCTACGCGGATCCCATTCCTCAGCTTTGTTGTCTGGTATATCATGGGTGGCTTTTCAGATAATCAGACGTGAAGTTTCGCGTCGCATCATGTTCCCGTCACTCTTTTACTGCTCTCCAGGCCGAATAGACTGCGAGCCAATTCCAAATCACTTGGGTAAGTTACCTTTACGTTCCAGTCACCGCTCTGCATTAGGCGAACCGGAAATCCGGCCATTTCCGCCGCCGAGGTCTCATCCGTGACCCTTACACCGCGCGCAAGCACCAACTCGTACGCGGCCACTAACCAGTCTCGCCTGAAGATTTGTGGCGTTTGCATCGTCCACAGACCCGAGCGTTCCACACTGCCCACTACCAAACCATCACTATCCACTTTTTTCAACGTTTCTACGACTGGCGCCGCTAAGGCAACCGCTCCGCACTTCGTTGCGAGAGCGATCGCGCTGGAAATAGTCGCAATCGAGACCAGCGGTCGGGCGCCGTCGTGCACGGCGACCAGTTCAATACTAGGGCCTAACGCCTCTAACCCTTTCCACACCGAAAGATGCCGGTCCGTGCCCCCCGGTACCACTGCCGCCACTTTCTTCAAGCGGTATTCGGCAACCAGGTTCCCGAAATTTTTGATGCGTTCTTCGTTCGCAACCAAAACGATCTCATCGACTTCTGGACAGTTCTCAAACCGTTCCAGGGTGCGGATAAACAAGGGTCTGCCGCCCAGGTCCGCCGTGAGCTTGTCGAACCCCATTCGTTGACTACTGCCCGCGGCCACTACAATCGCTGCTCTCATTAAAAAGGGCCAGAGTCGCACTTAACCGAGGCCAATCCGGTATAGAAGCCGATCCACTTCAAAATGACAAGTGCAAAGGCGTGAACGGTCACATCCCTTAAAGACAGGCTCGATTCATCACTCGCTACTCGGTTTGCTTCACATCCTGGTGAACTTCCTCCGCCACCCGCGCAAAACATCGCCCGGCTCAATCCGATCAGGGAAGCGCGTCGCGAACCTGCTGGCTGAGTGTCTTCCCGTCGACTCGGCCGGCGGCTCGTTCCGTAGCAATCTTCATGACCTGACCAAGCTGCGCCTTTGAGGTGGCATTCGCTTCCTTGATCGCTTCCTGAACCAAAGCCTTTATCTCCGCCTCAGAAAGCGCTTTCGGCAGATATTGACTCAATACCTCGATTTCCCGTCGCTCTTTATCCGCAAGCTCAGGCCGGCCCCCTTTTTCAAAACCTGCGATTGAATCCTCTCTCTGCTTGACCTGCTTCCGGATAACCACCACCGATTCCGGATCCGTCAGTTTTCCGCCGGCGCCATATTTTTCAATGGTCGTATTCATCAACGCCGCCTTCGCCATGCGCAAAACGGAAAGACGCTCAGCCTGTTTAGCCCGCATCGCATCTTTAAGATCAGCCTCGATCTGGTCTTGGATCGTCATGAAGAAACGTAGATTAACCCGAGCTGAAAGCGAGCGGTAGGGGAAAAACGTGATTGGTGATTCGTGATGGGTGATTGGTTGAATATTGCCCGTAAATGGTGGGGCGAGGCTCCCGATAGACTGTTCGTTTTGGCAGGGAAAATCGACGGACACCGATTGATTTCGTGGTTGCGCCGATAAACGCGCCGAGCCGTGGCCCAGCGATAGACCACGGCTCGGCGCGCTCTGCGGTGTAGCACAGATCCTCTGCAAGTGAATACCGATCGCCTCGCGAAGCCCGACCAATCACCAATCACGAATGACGTTTTTCGCCCTACCGGCTCGCTTTCAGAGCAAAAATCACGCAGTGTAGTGACATGCGTTTGTGTGCGGCCTTAGGTGTTCTGGGTTTTTGTTTGCTGCAGGCGCTTCCCGCGGCTGCTTCGCTTCCGTTCAGCATCGTCTTTCGGGGCGAACCAACTTTTGAAACGTTGGTTACCAAAGCTGAGCAAGAAGGCTGGCGTTCGCGACCACTGGGCGAACGGATGGTTTTGGTCGGGAAAGCCCTGCTCGGGACCCCTTACCGAGGTTTTACGCTTGAGATCGATGACCGTATCGAGGCCCCTTCGGTCGACTTCCTGGGCATGGATTGCTGGACCTTCTACGAGACCGCTCTCGGATTTTCCCGCATGCTGGAGCTGAAATCGAGCGGATACACGCCACGCGACCTGTTGGCTATGATCGAGATGGATCGCTACCGGGGCGGACATTGCAACGGCTTGTACACCTCTCGATTACACTTTCTAGAGGACTGGATTTACGACAATGAAAGGCGCGGTCTGGTCAAGAATCTCACCGCCAGCCTCGGTGGAGTGCCCATGCGGGGCCGCTATCTAAACGAGATGAGCCGATATTGGCGCAGCTCGCGCTATTTGCGGCACAATCCCAACTTGGTTCCCGCTATTCGGAACATGGAAGAAACGGTGGCTTCCCGAACGGTTTATCACATCCCGCGGGAACGCGTTGCTGCTATCGAACCTAAGATCCGCAGCGGCGATATCATCTGCATCACCGGCAGAGGTCCGGAAGGATTTACTGAGCACGTCGGAATCGCCTACCGGGACGGAGTCGGTATCGTGCATTTTATGCACGCCTCAAAGGATGAGCGCCAAGTCATGATCGATGTCGCGCTGCACCAGTACGTTTACCGTTATCATAAGTTTGCCGGGATAATGGTGGTTCGTCCCGTGGATGTTTCTCCAGCGGAGAATTCTTCCGTTGCGTCAGCGCAGTGAGCGTACAGCATCCTCGGCGTTGACGGCAAAGTAATCAGTAATCAGTGATCGGGTGGCGTCCGCTGCTACCGTCAACCGGAGCCTTTAACGGAGTTGCCCTAGCCCGCCGCGGTGTATTTGTTGGTTTAGAACCACTGATTACTGAGCTACTGATTACTGATTACTTCGAATCCGCCACCCCGCCCAGCACTCGCTAATCACCCACTTTTGCGCCATACTCTACCATGGCAGCGACACCTTCTACGATGGTAGAGCTAGGTCGGGAAGCACCGGATTTTCGTCTGCCAAATGTAGCGGATGGGAAGATGGTCAGCCTCTCAGATTTTGCTTCAAATCGCGCTCTGCTGGTGATGTTTATCTGCCGGCATTGTCCTTACGTCCTGCACGTGAAATCGGAGTTAGCTCGTTTAGCCAGAGACTATTCAGGGAAGAGTGTCGGTATCGCCGGCATTAGCTCTAACGATGCTCAGAACTACCCCGATGACGCGCCGGATAAGCTCGCTGAATTCAGCCGGGACCTGGATTTCCCGGTCCTTTACGACGCAAGCCAATCGGTGGCCAAGGCCTATCGTGCAGCTTGCACGCCGGACTTTTTCCTGTTCGACGAAAAACGAAGACTAGTTTATCGGGGCCAGCTCGATGACAGCCGCCCCGGGAACAATCGGCCATTGAATGGACACGACTTGCGAGCCGCGATGGAGACGGTTTTGTCCGATAAACCGGTCGCGTCCGAACAGCAGGCTAGCATCGGTTGCAACATCAAATGGAAACCCGGGAATGAACCGGATTATTTCCGTTGATGATCTGGTAGGGCGTTAGCCCGAACATGGTAGGGCGAGGCTCCCGCTCGTTGTCGACCCGTGCACAGCTCCGGCGATGAATCCTCTCCCAAGAATACCGACGCCGTTAGACGCGCCGACTTGTCCGACGTAGCGCCCTCATGCCTCTCGAAACTTCGAGATCATCGTGCTTGCGAAGTCGGAGCCGTTGGTCCCACGACGTGCCATCGTTTTGGCACTGCAACCAAGATCGCAAGCAGTGCCCGGGACAAAATGAACGCTCGGCACGGCTCGGCACGCGCTTCGGGGTTGCTCCCAACTAATCAAGGCAAACCAATCGCGCTGCGAACGTTAATCGGTTATTCGGGAGCCTCGCCCTACCAAAGTTTTGGATTAATTCGCGCGAATCGGTCGTAATGTTCACTTGAACATATTTCTCCACCGTGCATCTTACTCACATGCCTCCGTCCACGGCTCCAAATCTGTCTAGTTGGGGTGAGAAAATCGTTGGGCGCGGTTCCAGCATCAACCCGGTCAACCGGTTTGAGCCACTGCACTATGACGTTGATGAATGGTGCGATTCCGCGTCACCAAATCCTATCCGTACCCAACTTTTTCACGACGACACTCAAACCATCATCGCCCGCAACCAAAGTCCGGATGTTGGTTTTGAAACCAGCGTCAACCCCTATCGAGGATGCGAACATGGCTGCGCTTACTGCTACGCCCGGCCGACCCATGAATATCTCGGGTTTTCCGCTGGAATTGATTTCGAATCAAAAATCCTCGTGAAAATGAATGCCGCCACTCTCCTAGCCGCCGAGCTCAATCGGCCTGCTTGGCGGCCGCAAACCGTAACCATGAGCGGAGTCACCGACTGCTATCAGCCCATCGAACGCAAACTGAAGATCACCCGGGCTTGTCTTCAGGTCCTCGCGGATTTTCGGAACCCGACTTTCATCGTCACCAAGAATCATCTGGTGACCAGGGACAGCGACTTGCTGGCCAGTTTGGCGGCGCACAACGCGGCGGGGGTGACGATCTCCATTACCACGCTGGATGCCAGTCTCGCTCAAAAGCTGGAGCCGCGGGCATCCAATCCTCGGTCTCGGCTCGCGGCTTTGCGCGAGTTAGCCAACGCTAACGTCCCGGTTGGCGTTAACGTCGCCCCGATTATCCCCGGACTGAACGATCACGAAATACCCAGCATCCTGGCAGCTGCGGCGGAAGCGGGCGCTCAATTCGCTTATTACACCATTGTGCGGCTCCCGTTGGCCGTTGCCACAGTCTTCACCAACTGGTTGGAAACCCATTTCCCAGATCGGAAAAACCTGGTTCTTGGCCGGATCCAATCGCTGCGGGGTGGGAAACTGAACGAATCCGCGTTCGGTCTCCGGATGCGAGGACAAGGAATTCATGCCGAACAGATCCACCGAATTTTCGAAGTCGGTTGTCGGCGAGCGGGACTGACACCGGATCATCTGGAGCTAAGTACAAAAGCGTTCCGCCGCATAGAACCGAAGCAGTTAGGATTGGATCTGTAGAACCGGTAGCGAGGCCGAGCGAAATAGCCGCAAAAAGGCGCAAAAAAAGAGACTTGGAGAGCCACCTGGGTTGCGTTGCATCCAAGTCACTCTTCGATGCTCATACCTTCGCCGCCCAATTCGTGGCCTTTGTGTCTTTCTGTTAAATTTCGCGTCTTTTGTGCCTTTTCGCGGCTATTTCTCTTCCCTTCAGGCCGTTGACGCCGTTGCTCCCGCATGCATAGCTGACGGCTCCGCCTTATGCATGAAAAGCTCAGGCCATCGCGGCATGTTCCGGCAACCATCGGGTTGACGCTTGCCTGTCTTTTCTGGGGGCTTAGCTTTCCTGCTAGCAAGGCGCTGACGCTGCTTTATCTGAAACATATTCCGGACGAGCCGAGCTGGTTTGCAGTCGGCTTACAAGGGACTCTCCGTTTCGGGATCGCGGGAGTTATTATGGTTCTATTCAGCTGGCGAGACCTTCGCTCATTGACGGCACGCGAGATAAGCCAAGGACTGTGGCTCGGGCTCTTCGGAGGCGTCGGCATGATCTTCCAAGTGGATGGTTTAGCGTATACGCCTGCCTCGACTTCGTCGTTCCTAACGCAGACCTACTGCATTCTGGTGCCGCTCTACCACGCCATCGTTGCCCGGCGCTTTCCTCGCCCGATCCAGCTTTTAGCAACCGCTGGTGTCGTCGCCGGAATCGCTATTCTGAGCAAGATAGACTGGACCCAATTTCGCCTGGGGCGGGGTGAATGCGAAACCTTGCTCAGCACGGTTTTTTTCACAGGGCAAATTCTGGTGTTGGACGCCCCACGTTTTTTTCAGAACCGCACCAAGATGGTTTCCTCTGTCATGTTTCTTAGCGCGGGGTCGGCTTTTGCCATCGTTGCGATTCTATCAAACCACTCCATCAACAGTTACAAGATTGCCGCTGGGATCGGCGAACAGTTCTATCTTATCGCCATCCTCGTGGTGTTCTGCACCTTACTGGCGTTCAACCTGATGAATCGTTGTCAGAAATATATCCCCGCCAGTGAAGCCGCCCTGATTTATACGATGGAACCGGTCTCCACCTCGTTCTTCGCGATCTTCTTGCCGCTCGGGTTGTCGCGGTTAGTCGGTATCGACTATGAGAACGAGCACCTTTCCATGTACCTGTTGATCGGCGGGGGCCTGATTCTGGCCGCGAACCTGGTAATGCAAATCTGGGGGCATACGCCAGTGGCTCACGCCGGCGAGACGCCCGCAGCAACGACGGCGCACCCCGGCGACGTATCGAGTTAGGCAGCGAGCCTGGAGGGGAGCCGCTTTGGCCCGTGCCCAATGACCTCACTATATTTCGCTCCAAAGCGAGCTGTGACCGGAAAACCTGCCAAGCGGGCGGCTCCCGTAAACTACCCAGCGTGATGCTTTTACCCAGCGGTTCTTTTGAGCGAGGAGATGATTCCCCAGCGCCTGGTCATCCCGTCGAAACGAACACAACTTGACAGGGCGGTCTAGCCGCGGCCAAACTGCACCTATGCTGCGGCATTATCTTCTCATTGCGCTTAGCGGTTTTGCGATCAACTGCTTCGGGCAAACCACCTCTGATTGGTCGAAAGTGGCGGACCTCGAGAAGCAGCGCCAAGAAAAGCCGGCAGCCGGAGAAAACGCGGTGGAATTTTACGCGGGGCGAAAGAAAGCTCTGCACGATGCGGCGGCAGATTTCTTAGTGAAGCATCCCGAGGATCCAAATGCCGGCAGTGCCCTGCTTTGGAAGATCGATAACACAGATTTCTCCGGGCCGGCCGAGCAAAGAACGGGTTTCTTGGCTAGTCTTTCGTCGGAGGCGGATGCGTTTCTGAAAGCCCATCCACAGACAAAAGCCAACGAAACGCAAATTCGCGAAACGTTGCTCTACTGCTATTTAGACAACGACGATTTGATCCACACACCGGAGCAAGCCGGAGATTTAGCAACGAAAATCGGTCAGTTCCTGTCTGACTATCCCGAAGCTGAGAACAAGGTAAAACTTCAAATCGTGCAGTCGAGTTTGCTGCTGAAAGAAGATCAGAGCAAAGGCATCGCTTTGTTAGAACAACTAACTAAAGACTCGAACCCTGAATTGGCTGAGGCCGCCAAAGCCGCGCTGTCCAAAGCACGATTGGTCGGTTCGAAACTCGACCTTTCATTTGTGGATTCTCAAGGGAAACCGGTCGATCTAAACCAGCTTTCCGGAAAAGTGGTTTTGATCGACTTCTGGGCGTCTTGGTGCCCGGATTGCGTCCGGGAAATGCCGCAGGTGCAACAGCTTTACCGGACTTTTGAATCCAAAGGATTAGCCATCGTCGGTATCTCTTTGGACAAGGACCGGCGGGCGATGGACAATTTTATCGCCAAGCATCTAATTCCCTGGCCGCAGTACTTTGATGGGAAAGGTTGGAAGAGCGACCTAGTCACCAGGTACTCGGTTCACGAGATACCTGAGATGTGGGTCATCAACAAAAAGGGAATTGTTGAGACTACTTCGGCCGACGTCACCCAATTGGCTTCGACGGTAGAACGCCTGGTAGCGGAATAGCGCTGCTTCGAAATGAGTGAGCTACCAGCTGCCATTGGAGTGATTGGAGGGAGCGGCCTCTACCAAATCGACGGCTTGGAATCACGTCGAGAGATCGAGGTCGACACTCCTTTTGGCAAGCCCTCTGACTCGATCATGAGCGGGCTCTTAGGTGGGCGGCCGGTCTATTTCTTGCCCCGGCACGGTCGCGGCCATCGGATCCTGCCGACCGAATTGAACCATCGGGCGAACATCTTTGCTTTGCGCTCTCTGAATGTGCGCTGGCTTATCAGTGTCGGCGCCGTGGGCAGTCTCCAAGAACAGTATCATCCCCGCGATATCTTGTTACCCTCTCAATTCTTTGACCGAACCAGTCAAAGAGCTTCCTGGACATTTTTTGGCGAGGGTATCGTAGCCCACATCTCTTTTGCCGATCCGGTAAGTAGCCAACTGAGAGCAATTACAGCGGAGGCGACTCGGGCCGTCGGCTGTCGCGTGCATAACGGCGGAACTTACGTCAATATGGACGGCCCAGCTTTCTCGACTCGAGCTGAGTCCGAGTTCCATCGAAAAATGGGGTTCGACGTAATCGGCATGACCAACATGCCGGAAGCAAAACTTGCCCGCGAAGCGGAAATCGCGTTTGTGGCAATTAGTTTGGTGACAGACTATGATTGTTGGAAGGTCGACGACGAGCCGGTTACGGTCGATACGGTGATCCAACATCTTCTAGCGAATGCTGAGGTTGCTCGACAGATTATTCCGCGAGTAGTCGCGCTGGTCCCAGAAGAACCGAATTGGCCGGAGCACCGGGCATTGGATTCGGCGCTGATTACTGATCGGAAACTTTGGCCGCCGGCGACGGTTAAGAAATTAGAAGTCCTTTTAAAACGATTCTTGTGAAAATGCGCTATTTTTTGGGCCCGTTTCTCGCCTTTTTTGGCATGGTTTCTCTGGCCGCAGCCGAAGACACGTCTGGAGCCAGCCCGAGTCCTTCCCCTTCCCCGGAGGCATCGCCGGAAGCTGCGAACGCCGCAAACAAACCGGCGACCTGGTTCAGCGTCAATGTTGATGGTCCGTACATCGCCATGACCTTCGATGATGGGCCGAGTCCGGAAACCACCCCCCGGCTCCTGGACATTCTCAAGCAGCGAAACATCAAAGCCACCTTCTTCATGATCGGCCAGAACGCCGAGCGCAATCCGACGATTGTGAAACGAATTCTGGCGGAAGGCCACGAGATCGGGAACCACTCTTGGACCCATCCTCAGCTTTCGAAATTGTCGGACGACCGCGTTACCGAAGAGATCAACAAGACTCAAAACGCTATCAAGGATGCGTCCGGCTACACACCGGTGATACTGCGGCCGCCCTACGGCGCGATTACCGCTCGTCAGAAAGAGTGGATTGAAAAACAATTCGACCTCAGCGTCATCATCTGGTCGGTTGACCCTTTCGACTGGAAACGGCCGGGAGCCTCTGTGATCGAACAAAGGATCCTAGCCGGTGCGCGTCCGGGCGCGATTGTTCTCTCCCACGATATCCACAAGCAAACCGTCGATGCGATGCCCGCCACGCTCGACGCCCTGGCAGCAAAAGGGTTCAAATTCGTGACCGTCAGTCAATTGATTGCCATGAACAAGCCAAAGAGCAGCCCGACTCCCAGCCCGCAATCACGTCCCTCAGGCTCTCCGCATCCGAGTCCGACTAAGAAACACGCGAAATTGGCTGCCGGGGATTGATCTCGTTTGGGTGGTGCCATCCGCGGAAACAAATCCGAATGGGACCTATGGGACCTATGGGACTCATGGGACCAATGATTCCCCCATAAGACGCCTGAGTCCCATAAGTCCCATCCGAACCACCCCCCCTGGCGCAGCCCTACTAGCTCCTGGATTTCATCTCCTGGCTCCTTGCAGATGAGCTCATCCCTCCGCTAGCGAAGCCCTACGATTCTGCTACCATAGCCAGCATTGACCCAAAGTTCCCTCCATCAGCATTGCGATCGTGTCCATGGTAGTTGAGGCATATCTCGAGGCTCGGGCTCGACTCGGCGGCGTCGTGGGAAACTTGGTTTCGCTCGCTAGAGAAACCGACGAGGGCTCGGAAACGATCGAAACCCTACAGACTCTCTCTCGCAGTCTGGCCGATCCCTTGCTGTTTGTGGTGGTCGGTGAAGTGAAAGCCGGCAAATCATCTTTGTTGAACGCGGTGTTCGGCCAGGTGTTCTGCAAAGTCGATGTGCTGCCCGCCACCGATAAAGTCTACGTCTTCAAGTACGGCGAGGCTGAGCACGACGTCCCTGTGTCGGAACACCTTACTGAGCGTTACCGCCCCATCCCGTTTCTCAAGAATTTTAACATTGTCGACACGCCGGGAACTAACACGATCGTCGCCACCCACCAGGAAATCACGACAAGCTATATCCCGCTTGCCGATCTAATCGTATTCGTTTCTTCCGTCGTGAATCCGTGGGGCGCCTCAGCCTGGGATTTTCTTAAGCTGCTCGGAAATCGATGGAAGAAGAACATCGTGTTTGTTTTACAACAAGCGGATTTGCGTTCTTCCGAACAGGTCCAGGACATTATCAAGCATCTCGAACAAGTTATTCTTCAGCATCTGGGCTCAAGCCGGCCGATTTTCGCGGTTTCGGCTGAAAAAGCCCTTCAGGCGAAACTCGCCTCGGATCCGCCGGACGAAAAACTCTGGCGAGACAGTAACTTTGCCGCTTTAGAAAATTGGATCTCGGAGACAGTTACGCAGAGTGAAGAGCGAGCCGGAAAATTGCGTTCGACGGCTCAGACCGCACAAGTTGTCGCTAATTCTATTCAAATCCGTCTGCAGAGTTCCCTGGATCTGTTGAAATCAGATCAGGAAAAATTGGACGCGATTCGCCGGTCTTTGGAGGCGAGGAAAAGTCAAACTCTCCGTCAGGTGGGTGGCTTCATCCGGGAAATGGAGATGGCTTACGATAACTGCCGCGAGCGCGGGGAAAAATTGCTCGAGGAACGGCTGAGCCTCGCGAAAACGCTGAAAATGATTTTTTCCGGCGGCCGATGGGAGAAAGACTTTCAGGATCAGGTCGAAAAAGATGTCAGAACGAAGGTGCAGGAACAGATCGAACACGCGCTGGGCCTACTCGAATCCGACCTTCGCGGCATCTGGCAAGATTTACAGGAGCGAGTCCAGGTGCAATTCGATAGCGACACCAAGCGACAGGTGCGGCCGGCGCTGCCCGGGTTCCTGAGCCAACGCGGAATCATTTTACAAAGGCTGCAACTCACCCTTCTGGAGCAGACATCCGACGCAAAAATCAAAGAACAGCTCCAGAACTGGTTTGGCGAGACAGCCCGCTGGCTTCGGGTGCCAGCCGGGGTGGCCGCTGCCGGCGGGGTTTTTACGATCATTGCGGCATTGGCGCACGCGGCGATTCTGGATGTAACCGGGACCGTTGCAGGTTTGGCTGCAGCCGCCGGGACTTTGTACGCCGTGCTCAGACGGCGCCACATTTTAAGGGAGTACCGGCAAAAGATGAATGAGAAGCGCTCCGAGCTCGCAGAAGCAGTCGAGACCCAGTTGCGGAACGCCATCAACGCTTTTTATCACGAGGTTGCGGCAACGTTCGACCCATTGGAGAGCTTCTGCCTGGCCGGAGCACACCGCATTTTGCCACTGAAAGAGCGGCTGGATGAAATCGAGCATTCGTTGGTGGAGCTGAAGCAGAGCACTGGACAATAGGACGTGTCGATTTATCCCGAAGGGATGACAGGACTCAGTTTCAACCCCAGGATAGTGATGCAAAAGCGACCTGCCCTCACAAGGCGCTTCCCGTTCGGCGTTCGGCGTTCGGCGTTCGGCGTTCGGCGTTCGGCGTTCGTGCTCGTGCTCGTGCTCGTGCTCGAACGTTGTTGCTTGCAGAAAAGGCGTGTCAACCCAATTGGAAGCGCCAAGTCCGAATTGCACCCCGCGTCCGCGGGGTTGGAGGTGCGGAAGGGGCGGTAGATCGGTGTTAGGAAGGCGAGCGGAGATGAAGAACGAAACGTCCACCCCAAACATCTTCCGCCCTTTTCCTCCTTCGTCCCTCATCCCTTAACTACGGCGGACAGGCAGGGCGGACGGTGGTGCGGACGCGTTCCTGGGTTTAAAACCCCAGGCTGAGTCCTTTTGCCCCTTCGGGGCGGCAACCGACGCCCAGCGCGCATCTTCTTTTAGCGCGTACGGGTTAAAACCGCTGACTGAGTCCTGTCATCCCAAAGGGTAAGGTCCGACAGACCTCTCTGGACGCCGGGGGTCCAATATGGCAGGCTCCGCCGCAACGTTCCTTCATGAGCCGCTTTTTGCGAAGACTGGTTAGCGCCGTGGCGATGTGGGCAATTGCCCTCGCGGTTGTTTTAACCGGAAACGAAGTCGTTTTCTTCCTTTTGATCGCCGCCCTCGGTCTCGCGGGTCTCTGGGAATACTTCCAGATGATCGAGAAATCTGGAATGCGCTGCTTCAAAGCGTTCGGTATGTGCTGTGGCGCGGCTTATTTCGTTGGCAGCTTCCTGTTCTTCCGGTCCAACGGAACTGATGCCGACTATAATTTCGAGACTTTAGTGCTCCTGGTTTTCTTGTTCGGAGTTTTTGCTCGTCAAATGTTTCGACCTACCACGAAGCAAGCACCTCTGGAAACCATGGCCTACACCTTGTTTGGGTTGCTCTATGTTTCGTGGTTGTTCAATTTTCTGACGAAAATCATTTATGTATTGCCGCGAGCAGCAGATGGGCATCCTGTTGGCCAGTATTTCGTGCTTTATCTTGTTATCGTCACCAAGTTCAGCGACATGGGCGCCTATCTAGTCGGCAGCAAACTCGGACGCAATTTGATGGTGCCCCACATCAGTCCCGCGAAGACTTGGGAAGGATTCATAGGCTCCCTGGTGTTCGCGGTACTCGGTAGTTATCTGGCGCTTCTGGTGCTGCCCGGAGCATTGCATCAGTTGTACGGGCTGCATGCGCTCATGCTGGGCATCCTCATCGGCCTGGCCGCGGTAGTTGGCGATCTGGGCGAATCGATTTTAAAACGAAGCACCGGCGTTAAAGACTCCGGTTCGGTCTTGCCGGGGATAGGCGGTGTGCTAGACCTGATCGATAGCCTCTTGTTTACTGGTCCTTTGCTTTACTTTTATCTTAGGCTTTTAGCCCGATGAGAAAACGCCGTGTCATTCTCCTGGGCGCTACCGGGTCGATCGGATCTAGCGCCATCAAGGTAGCCGAATCCATTCCCGATCGAATGCAGATCGTGGGCATGGCGGCCAACCGCAATGCCCGGCTGTTGGCTGAGGCGGCTAACCGTACCCGGCCAGAGGCAATTTGTCTGGTCGACGAGAATTGTCTGACCGAGCTCCGGTCCTGCCTGGCATACTCGCCGGAGATTCTTACGGGCGAATCCGGATTGGAAACGCTCGCCCGGAGTGGCGGTGCGGACCTCGTTTTAGTCGCGATCGTCGGTACAACGGGCCTAAGGCCGGCTCTGGCTGCGATCGAGACCGGGAAAGACCTGGCTGTAGCAAGCAAGGAGATCTTGGTGATGGCCGGCGAGACCGTGATGACCCGGGCCACTCAAAAGGGAATCAAAGTGTTGCCCGTTGATAGCGAACATAACGCGATTTTCCAGTGCCTGGAGGGCAAACCGAAGCACGAAATTAGAAGTTTAATCCTGACCGCCTCCGGTGGACCGTTTCGGACGTTAAGCTCCGACCGGTTGGCCTCGGTAACCGTGGCTGACGCGCTTAACCATCCCACCTGGAAGATGGGTCGAAAGATCAGCATCGATTCAGCAACTCTTTTCAACAAGGGCCTGGAGATGATCGAGGCCCGTTGGCTCTTCGACATTCCGATGGGTCAGGTTCAGGTTTTGGTTCATCCCCAAAGCATCGTCCACTCAATGGTCGAGTTTGTGGATGGCTCATTGCTGGCACAACTGAGCCACTCCGATATGTGTTTCCCCATCCAATATGCCGTGACCTGGCCGGAAAGGGTCCCTAACGCCTTGAGACCGCTTCGTTTAGCCGAGCTTGGGCGTCTCGAATTTGAAGAACCCAGGTATGACGATTTTCCAGCGTTGCGCCTGGCGAGACGCGCAGGAGAAGCCGGCGGCACCATGCCGGCCGTTTTGAATGCCGCCAACGAAATTGCCGTCGAAGCGTTCTTGGAAGGGCGGATCACTTTCCCACGTATCTGGTCCCTTGTAGAGGAAGCAATGAATCAATCGCACAATTTTGCCAGACCGAGCCTGGATGATATAATCCAGGCTGACAGCCAGACTCGCGATTTGGTTCGGGAGGTGTTGGCACGGTAATAGAATATGATTCTGAATATCTTACGGGCAGGGTTAATCGTCTTCGAAGTCCTGCTCATCTTCAATTTGCTGATCATTGTCCACGAGTTGGGACACTTTCTCGCTGCGCGCTGGCGAGGTTTACATGTCGACAAATTCGGCATCTGGTTCGGCCGACCAATCCTTAAGCGCACCATCGGAGGTGTCGAATTCAGCTTAGGCTGGATCCCTGCCGGGGGGTTCGTACTGCTCCCACAGATGGCGACCATGGAAGCCGTCGAAGGTAAAGCAGAGGTCAATAGTACTGATCTGCCCCCTATTAAGCCGCTCGACAAAATCATTGTGGCGGCCGCAGGACCGCTATTCAGCTTTTTGCTAGCCTTGGCTTTCGCGACGATCGTCTGCCTCGTGGGCCGCCCCATGGCCGAAGCGGATACGACCACGGTGGTGGGTTATGTTGCCCCGGATGTGCCTGCGGCTAAGGCCGGTTTTAAAACGGGTGACAAGATTCTTGAGGTCGACGGCCACCCGGTCTCTCGGTTCAACGGGATGGTGGATAGCATCAGATGGTACATCGTTCGTAGCGAGGGTTCGGTCATTCCATTCAAAGTTCAGCGAGGCGATCAAACCCTGACCATCAACTCCGGGTTCGAAAAACCGGAAACCTCGGGCTGGGAGCGTAAGTCGTTGCGCGAGGTTGGTTTGCAGGCAGCGATTACTCCGGTTATCGCCAAAGTAGCTCCCGATTCAGAAGCCGCTAAGGTCGGGTTACAAGCCAATGATGAGGTTATCGACGTCGGCGGTCAGAAAATTTATTATCTCAAACAGATATCGGAATGGGCGCAACAACATAGCGGACAGCCGCTTCCTCTTACCGTTATCCGCGATGGACGCAGCTCTCAGGTCGACATGCAGCCGGGCCGCCTGGTGATTTCCGGCGTAATCAAGAATAGTCCCGCAGACGTTGCTAAGCTGCAAAGTGGCGACAAGATCATCGCTCTCAACGACGAGCAGATCTATGACATCGACGCGATCAATCAATACGTGGATGCCAATCCGGACAGGGCGCTTACCCTGACTGTGCAGCGCGGAACTCAAACCATCGCGGCTCGGATCCGTCCTGCCGTTCCTGACCGGCCAATTTCCCAAGAAGGAAAACCGCACCCGATCATCGGATTTTACACGGGCGAGAGCACGGATGGAATTACCTGGGACGCTGGCGGCAAAATGAGCACTGCTCATATCTCGCCCATCGAACAGGTGTCCGCCGGGGTGGAGACGATCACCAACACGATCGGAGCTCTGCTCTCACCACAATCTGATATCAAACTTCAGCATATGAGCGGTCCGGTGATGATCATGCGGACCTATTATTTGCTGTTTCAAAGCGAATTTGGCTGGCAGCTGGCCCTCTGGTTCAGCGTGGTATTTAACATCAACCTGGCGATCATTAACCTGCTGCCGATCCCGGTGCTAGACGGCGGGCATATTCTCTTAGCCATCCTGGAAGCGATCCGGCGGCGGCCGCTCAATATCCGAGTGCTCGAAGTGTTGCAAGGCGCCTGCGCCATCCTACTAATCGGATTCATGTTGTACGTCTCATTCTACGACGTTCAGGATTCAGTTGGCGGAAATCAAAAACCTGCTTTCAACCATCCTGTGCAGCCCGCTCCGTCCGAAAATCCATGAAAGCTCCAGTGTATTGTCCTGATCCGTGGTTGTACCACCGCAGGCTCACCCGTGAGGTTCAGGTGGGCAAAGTCGGCGTAGGCGGGACTAATCCCATCAGAGTCCAATCGATGTTGACCTGCGACACCATGGACACGGCGGAGTGTATCCAGCAGACGCTAGATTTGGTGAAGGTCGGTTGTGAAATCGTACGGATCACGGCGCCGACGGTTAAGGACTCCAAGAACCTCCGTTTGATTAAAGAAGGGTTGCTCGAGCGCGGATGTGATGTGCCCATCGTGGCGGATATCCATTTCAAGCCGGAAGCAGCGCTGGAAGCCGCCCAATGGGTCGAAAAGGTTCGAATCAATCCGGGTAACTACGCCGATTCCAAAAAGTTCGTCGTCAAAGAATATTCTGACGACCAGTACCTGGAAGAATTGCAGCGGATTCGAGAACGGTTTACGCCGCTGGTAAAGCTGTGCCAAGAGCGCGGTATCAGCATAAGGATCGGCACCAATCACGGTTCTTTAAGCGACCGCATCATGAACCGATACGGTGACACGCCGCTGGGAATGGTAGAAAGCGCGCTCGAATTTGCCCGCATCGCTCGCGATCTCGGCTATCACGCCTTCATCTTCTCGATGAAAGCTAGTAACCCGAAAGTGATGATCTCTGCTTATCGGCTCCTGGCTTCTCGTCTTTACGCAGAAGGGCCTGATTGGAATTATCCGCTGCATCTCGGTGTGACCGAGGCCGGTGACGGCGAAGACGGCCGGATCAAGAGCGCCATCGGGATCGGTTCATTGTTAGCCGATGGGCTTGGCGACACGATCCGCGTCTCGTTAACCGAGGATAGCGTGCATGAAATCCCTGTCGCGCAGACTCTCGTGGCCCCCTACAACGCCGGGAACGCCGTCAGCGCCGAGAACGCCGGGAACGAAACCAATCACCAATCACGAATCACCAATCACGCTTCACGTCTCACCTCTCACTTCTCACCTCTCGCTACTCACGGCGAAGCGCTGCCCTACGATCCGTTCCATTTCGAAAAACGGGCTACCGAAAAAATTCAAGCGGACGGCGTCGATCTCGGCGGCGAGGAATTGATACGCGTTGCCATCTCTCGGTCTAACTTCGAAAAGATCGCGCATAAGGTCGATAAGATGGGCGATTTCAAACCGGAAATCGTCGTGGAAGACTCGGGGGTGATCGCACTCGATCCGAGAGACTCTAGGAAAATTGCTGAGATCAACGACAACGCCGAAGCTTGTTTGGTGACTGTGACCGACGGTATCGATCTACCAACCATCACCGCCTTCCGGCTTTTGGCGGCTCAGTTGGAAGCGCGACATCCTATCTTGCTCAAGGACACGCTGATTCCATCGCGGGATTCTGGTAAGGAGTTCGTAGAAGCGTTACTCGAATCTGCCACCAATCTTGGAGCATTGATTTGTGATGGCATCGGTGACGTCATCCTGGTGCAAGGAGAAGAAGCCGCAGGCCAATCGCTGCGTCTTGCTTATAATATTCTACAAGCAGCCGGCAGCAGGATCTTCAAAACCGATTACGTAGCCTGCCCTTCCTGTGGCCGAACCCTGTTTAATCTTCAAACCACCACTGCACGAATCAAAGCGGAGACTACCCATTTGAAAGGCGTCAAGATCGCGATCATGGGCTGTATCGTAAACGGCCCCGGCGAAATGGCCGATGCCGACTTTGGTTACGTCGGCGGCGCCCCAGGCAAGGTGAATCTGTATGTCGGTAAGACAGCAGTGAAATTTAATATTCCGGAAGTCGAAGCCGTTCATCGGCTGGTTGATCTCATCAAGGAGCACGGGCGCTGGATAGAGAAGCCGGCCGAGCCGGCTCAAGTCATGGCACAATCGGCTGTGCCTGTCCCGTAGGGACGTGTCGGACTTATCCCGAAGGGATAAAAGGACTCAGCCCGGGGTTTTAACCCCGGGTATCGATAAATACATGGTCCGCCCTCACAAGGCGCTTCGTACTCGTCCTCGTCGTCCTCCTCGTCCTCGAATCCGGCCATGCGGAGTGATGGCCCGCCCGCATCGCTACGCGAAGCGTTGCGGGCGGGAGTATTGGAGTGTAGGAGTACTGCGCCAAGTCCGAATTGCACCCTGCGTCCGCGGGGTTGAGGATGCTGAAGGGGCGGCAGGATCGGATTTTGCGCCACCAAACTTCGAACCAGATTTGAAACGAACTCTCTACCGCCCTTTCAGGGCGGGTTCACCGGTTGTTTCCATCCCTGGGGTTAAAACCCCTGGGCCTGGAGTTTGGCCCTAACTAGATAAATACGGGGATATTTTCGGCTTGTATCTAGTTATATAACTAGTTAAGATGCGGAGATGGGTTTCCCAACTAAGGTGCAGCTCATTCAACGCAAAGAGAGTGAGCAGTGGTACATCAATTTCCCTTCCGCTCTGGCCCAAGCCATGGAGTTTGAGAAGGGCGAAGAAGTCGAGTGGATCGTGGCCGATAAGGCCCATTTGATTCTGAGTCGTCAACATGCGCCGCCCGATCCGGTGAGTGTAAAAAAAACGACTCGCTCCTAGAAGGTTTCGATTCGTTGTTGGCCCAAGCCAGCCCGGCTATGGCTTGCGCCCAGAGCGTCAACCGAGTGCGAGCTCATTTGTTGGCACAGCTAGTGTGTCTAGGCCGCCATACCCTGACTGGTTTGTTGGCCACCAACGGCCAGCTGCAGAAGGACTGGAGTGCGGACTATCGACTCTATTCCCGCCAGCGCATCGATGCGGGGGAGC
>Ga0185299_10000358_pt1 | contig 132542 bp, 120 predicted proteins | sample PaiPotPPA55metaG_FD_128002 | JGI IMG/M metagenome (GOLD analysis project Ga0185299, IMG submission 128002) | Iron sulfur acid spring bacterial and archeal communities from Banff, Canada, to study Microbial Dark Matter (Phase II) - Paint Pots PPA... ...
TCCGGATCGATCTCGAGTTCGCCGAGGCCAGGATCAGGTTTCAGAAGCTCCTGGCGCAAACGCTCGAGAAACTCTTTTGCGGCAGCGTCAATTAACGACACAGCCAACTCAGCATTTCTATGTTTATGAATCCGTACCACAGATTGCTTCAGTTCGTAGTGTGTACGAACTACCTCGCGCTGCAAACCGAGAACCGTACAAACCAGGTAACCTTCTACCCTAGTCGGAAGTGAGACGAAGTAGCGTAAACTAAAGTTGGCTGATGACTCCGTCTCAACCGTCTCCCTGATAGCGTCCCGGATAGATCGATCGAATAAGGTTTTATCTTGCCGCTCTTGAGCCAGGGGATGGGATTGAAGCATTCCGGTTTCGGGATATGTCGGGTTCAGAGTCTGGGCTAGTGCTAGCACACCATTGAAACATTCCGAGTGAATCCAAAAATCTTTTTCCGGCTCCACACAGGCTGGAAAACGCTGCAGATTTCTATCGGCGAGAATACCAACTAGAAATAGCTGGGGCTCGAAAAGTTGATCCAGATCCTTGAAAACCCTTTCGGCAAAGTATTTCCCTGCAGCTCTGAAATGCGGCTGATATTTCCACATGAAGTAGGTGATCGGCTGGCAACTCATCTTTCTCCGTTATACTTCTTGTGCATCCTGCATTCTTCTTGCTTTCAGGGGATTTGTCTATTCGGCGCCCAGTGCGCTTTCGAGTTTTTTGACTTCGCAGTTCGCCGAAGTCCGTCACTTTTCTCGAAGCGCCCACGAAGAGAATATCACGCCAAGCTGCAAAGGAAGGCCAATAAAAGGGAGGCGTAAGCAAATAGGGTCACGTCTTTAAGAGAATCGCACGCAAAGCAGACGTCCTCCTTCGTCCCGTACGCCCACACTATGGCGGACATGTCGCCCCATCTCCCCCTTTAGCTATGTCGGCCAGGGGCGGCAAGCCGCAAAGGGAAGAGGGTGAGAGGCAGCGCTTCGCGAATAGCCAATGGACACTGCCGAAGGCGACAAACCGCGTGACACCCGAACAGGCGCGCGATGAGATGGTACGAAGGTCGAACAAAATTGTGCAATTCCACCGAACCCAACCGTCAATGTACCAAAATTGCTAAAATGTTTGTTACCGAATGTAAAACTGAGTTTCTTGGACATCAGATTGTGGCCCATAACTCTTGGGGACCCACTTTCTCGATGAAGAGTGTAACCGGAGAGAACCGCTTGTATATCGATGGCAAAGTGGTGGATACCAACAAAGATGTGCTGGCTTTTTCGAACGCGCCGATTATGCGGGGATGCGTCACGGACGACAGCGGTAAAATCCATGTCGTCGAGGTGTTTGCCAGATCGGGATTAGTCCGAGTCAAACTGCGGATCCATATCGACGGTGAAAAGGTGGCCGGGGAAGATTTCGAGCCTTTATCCCTCGCTCGATTGAATCTAGGAACGTTATCGAATCGGATGTCGAGAGCAGTGGCTGCGGTGCGCGGAGCGTAGTAAGACGAACCGGAGTAACGCCTTCTCCGCCAAGCCTTCCTCCTTCGTCCTTTATTCCCAGAACTATGGCGGACAAGACGGCGCGGCAAGCTGCGAAAAGTCGGTTGAGGGCCGTCCGCGGGGTCGCGTCTATACAAAACACATTCATATTTTGATACCTTGTGTTTCAGCGCTTCGGGAAGATGCCACTCCACCAACTACTACCATTCTGGAATTTGCTGATCGTGATGAAGCCGGGCAGGGAAGCGCGTGCTTCAGTGATGAAGCGCTGCCCGATTAATGCGTCGGTGATCGCTTTTCAGGAGCTCTAGAGCGAGTGTTCGACCAATTTCGGACTCGATTCAGAGGGCAGTTTTATCGATTCGAGGTATTTCGACGACCAGCCTCGAGAAGCATTAACCCAGTTCCGCGCCACGCTTCTCACACCGACAAAACCAGCCGAATGGCCGTTGCAGCGAACTCCGGTGGTGAATCATGGCACGACGACTTGACAAACTGAACTTCTTACCTTACTAACGCTGTCCGCGTTTGATGGCACTGCCAGATACGCCGATTGGTTTCTGCCCACCTGAAAGCTGGGCACGAACCCGGCGATCCGATTTATTGCCGTGCATAATTTTCCGGCAGAAATGGGCCATTGCGGATCAGTCTGAACCCATAGCCCCTAAACTCATCTGTAGCGGGCACTTGGCCGATCGGAGCTGACGCTAACTAGAACTATCCACGGTGCAGTTCAATTTCTACGACGCCTTCTACGCCCTTGAAATACAACATCCACTTTAATGACGGAGTCAGAACGGAGTGCTTCAGTTCAGACGGCGCCCTGCGGGTGATCGCCTATCGCCATCGAGTGGCGCCTGCCGCCTTGGTCACAGACAAAACTGAAGAGAGAATTTTAGTCTGGCTTTATCCTAACGAGAATACCATTGCAGAAGTCATTATTTCGGCTTGATGGAAGGTGGTTAGTTCGGATGGCGTGCACGGACTAACGGCTGGGGCCAGCGCTGAGCCGCGTGCGCCTGCCATGTCGAGATCAGGGACTACTGCGAACCGGACGATCTGACGCTGTTCGTCGCGCAGCTCAACCTGGGGCCGTTCGCGGTCTTAACGCGGGTCCTCAAGGATCATTGATCTCGATGAACTCGAAGTAGTTTCCGAAAGGATCGAGCAGGTAAAAGCGTTCGCGGTCGGGCACGGCGAGGGCTTCGAGGATTTCGGCTCCTTGTTGCTCCAAATAGGCGCGGACGCGCTGAATCTGTTTAACCTCGACACCGACGTGACGATTTTGCGCCGGCCTGGTCCAGGGCGGTGTGAATTCAAGATGCAGGAGGATGTCCATCCATTCATACCAGATGAGGTCATAGACCTTGTTGAGAGCGTCTGGACGCTCCACTTCCTTTAGACCAAGCACGCCGCCGTAAAAGGCTCTCACCTTGTCGTGTTCCCCCGCGGGGACAGCAATGGTTATGTGATTGAGGCGTCTGTAATCGATCTTCATGATTGGTCCTGCCTTTGTAATGGATTCACTATAGCTTTGGAGAAATGGATGAGCGAGCAAGGCGGCTTTGCCAAATTCATCGGCGTTTCGCAAGAGGCTGTCGGGGCGAAGCACGAAAGGCAGGAGCGACGATTTATCGATTAGCTTCTTCCTAAAACCACGGTTACACCAGAGTCATTCAAATCAACAGCCTTTGGCGATCGGAGCTAGTATGAACGAGCGATTTACTGCATCACGGGTGCCTAGTTCAGGCATCGAGGTACTATTTGCTACGGAGGAGCGATGGCAGGCATGGCTTGACATTGAATCAGCTCTTGCCTTGACCCAAGCGGATCTTGAAATGATTCCGCGCGAAGCGGCTGATGCGATTACGGCTGGGTGTCGAATCGAGCGCTTAGATCTTGGACGTATACGGGAAGGAATTGCACGGACCAGTCATCCATTGATGCCATTGATCGTCGAACTCAGTCGAGTTGTCGGTGAACCGCATGGCGGCTGGGTGCATTGGGGGGCCACCACTCAAAACATCACTCAGACCGGCGACATATTGATTCTGCGCAAGGTTCACAGGGTTATTCTTGGACTTCTAGCGCGTATTATGACGGCACTAGCCAACCTTGCCGAGCGGAGTGCGGACATGGTCATGGCTGGTCGTACACATGGTCAGCATGCGGTCCCCATCACCTTTGGACTGAAAGTCGCCAGCTGGATCGACGAAATCGACCGGCATATCAGCCGCATGCGTGAACTTGAACCGCGCCTATTCGTGGCCATTATCGGTGGTGCAGCAGGGAGCTTTGCGTCCTTGGGCGATCGCGCGCCCGAAGTGCAAGTCGGCGTTGCCAAGAGGCTGCGCCTTGCGGCGATGCCCGTTCCATCGCGCAGTATTGTTGACCATTTCGCTGAATTTGTATGCGTGCTCGGGTTACTGGGTGCGACCTGTGGAAAGGTTGCCCGCGAAATTTATATCTTAATGAAAACGGAATACGGAGAAGTCGAAGAACCCGTACCGGAAGGCACAGTCGGCAGTTCGACGATGCCCCAAAAACGCAATCCGCAGCTTTGCCAGGATATCCTTAGCATGGCAGTAGAAATTCGAGCGCTGGTGCCGGTGGCCCTGGAAGCTGTTCAAAGCGAACACGAAGCAGACCATTGCCCCAGCATCGCGTTTGAAGCGGTCACACGAAGCTCGATACTCATCGGCGAAGCACTGGAGCGCATCCATCTGGTTATTGGCGGCTTGCGTCTCAATCCCCAACGTATGCGTTCGAATCTTGACTTGTCTGGTGGTATGATCAGTGGCGAAGCTATTATGTTAGAACTTGGGAAGACCATTGGCCGACAACACGCGCACGATGTCGTATATCAAGCTGCGCAAGCCGCGGCATCCCAAAACTTATCTTTTCCAGATCGCCTGGCAGCCGATCACCGGGTCACGGCGCATCTGAGTCAGAGCGCGATTAATGCCTTGCTCGATCCTGCCGGCCACACCGGCCTCTCAGCAGGTATCGCGCATCAGCAGGCGGAAGTCGCCAGGCGGTCTGCCAGCGAACTCGATGCCCATCTTCAGGCGTAGATGAGCTTTTGCGCACCGCAATTGGGCGCAGGTTCAAAGATGGTTTCGGTAGACGGGGTTTCGATGAAGCCGGGCAGGGAAGCGCTGCCTGATTAGTCCGTCGGTGATCGCTTTTCACGAGCTCTAGAGCGAGTGTTCGACTAATTCGGACTCGATTCAGAGGGCAGTTTTATCGATTCGAGGTATTTCGACGAGGGACTCGAGAAGCATCAACCCAGCTCCGCGCCACGCTTTTCCGGGATGAACAAGAGCAGCACGATGAGATCAAGTAGATAGAGCAACGCGAGCAAACTGATCGCGGCCGGAAATCCCCAGGATAGGGTTACGGCTCCGACACTTACCGGTCCTAGACCACCGATGGCGCGGCCGAGATTGAACAGAACATTTTGAGCAGTGGCTCGCACCGGAGTGGGATACAACTCACTCATCAGCGCCCCGTATCCACCCAACATGCCATTGACAAAGAAACCCATGACTGCGCCAGTCACGAGCAACGCGAGCGCATCGGTTAGAAGCGAATAGGTAACGACAAAGACCGCCGCGCCCAACATATAAATTACAAAGGCCGGACGCCGGCCCAGGCGATCGGCTACCCAGCCAAAGATCCAGATACCGGCTATCATCCCGCCCACGGTGACCGCAGTCCATACGGCAGATTGGGTTAAACTGTAACCGAACCGTTCGCCGAGGTAATTGGGCAGCCAGATCATGACGCCGTAATATCCAAAGTTCTGCACTGAACAGAGGATCGCCATGGCGAGACTTACTTGGGCAGTTGCCCGATCTTGTATTAGCATCCGTAAACGGGTAAACAGCGGCGGCTGATGATGCGCTCGGGTCGTAAAGACTTCCGGTTCATCTAACTGGCGGCGAATGACGTAAGCGACTGCCGCCGGAAAGACACCCAGTACGAACATACCTCGCCAGCCGATGATTGGCAGTAATGCGGGTGTCGCCAAAGCGGCGGCGAGTACCCCAAACTGCCAGCCAAGACCAACATAGGATGAGGCCTGTGCACGCTTTGCTGCCGGCCAGGCTTCCGCCGCTAACGCCATGCCGATCCCAAACTCGCCACCGAGTCCAAGTCCGGCCAAAGCTCGATAAGCCAAAAGGTCCCAATAACCATGCGCGAATGCGCAGAGGCCAGTGAAGACCGCGAATATCACGATCGTCCAGGTTAATACCCGGATCCGTCCGAGCCGGTCTGAGAGCAGACCGAACATCAAACCGCCAACTACAGCGCCGATCAGTGTCACGGTTACCAGGGATGCGGCTTGGGCAGGGCCCAGGTTAAGGTCACTTCCAATCTGGTGAAGCATAAAGCCGAGGATCAGGAGATCGAACCCGTCCATCGCGTATCCAATGGCAGCCCCCCAAAGAGCGCGATAACCTTCGGGCGTGACCGTCGTATCGCTCAAAGTGGAGCTCCCGTCTGTGGCGAACACCGGATCAATCGGGCTACGTTCCATGGTCCATTCAACGCGCTCTAGGAGAAGCACGGATAGAAATCTCACGCAAAGACGCAAAGGCGCAAAGGGGAAAACAAACCGAACTGCAGCCCAGAAATTCTCCGGGATGAAATGGATGCAGATTTACACAGATAAGCGTCGAGCGCGTCGAACGGGGTGATTGGTGGGACGCTTCTCGCGGAATAGTCCGGCGTCAGCCGAGCATCTTGAGGAGAACATGAAAAGCGCCGCGATCTCTTTATCGGACGCCGAACTAAAGGAAATCGAAAAGGCTGCGGGACGAGATGCTCAGGGCGGGCCTCTCACCCTCTTCCCTTTGCGCCTTTGCGACAGGTTATTCTTCGGTCTCCGATTGGGGTTATGGCTGTGGTTGTCGGGATAGGCGGAAGGCGCGGGGGGTGAGGCCGGTACGATCACGGAACACGCGGTAGAAATGGTTTACACTCGTGAACCCTGAGCCGGCGGCGGTATCGGTAATTGATTGAGCGGTTGTTTCTAAGAGTCTTTGGGCGTGATTGGTTCGTACCCGAAGAATTTCGTGCAAGATGGTTCGGCCGAACTCGGCTCGGAAAGCGCGTTCCAGGGATCGGCGAGGAAGCTGGCTGTGGGCGACAACGTCGTCGACCGATAGAGTGGGGTTAGCGAAGTTGGTTTGGATAAACCCGAGGGCGTAGGCAACCGCCGGGTTTTCGACCGCTAAAATCTCAGTGCTTTTGCGGGTGACCACGCCTTTTGGGGTGATTCGTTTTGGAGTGATCGGAGGTGCCTGACCGTCGATCAGGCGGTCGAGTAAAGCAGCGGCTTCGTAGGCCATGCCTTCTAAATCATGGCGCACACTGGATAGTGGAACCTGGACGCAATCACAGATCACCGGGTCGTTATCCACGCCGAGTACCGCCACCTGATCTGGAATAAGAATTTCGTTCTCGATACAGGCATCAACGATATCAGCGGCAACGCAGTCGTTATAACAGAAGACACCGAGCGGATAACCTAAGGAACGGATCGTTTTAAGGACGGATTTGCGCCGCAGAGTCCGGTTCATCTGCGGACTTTTCCGAGTGTTCACCGGCAATAGCCGGACACAATCGAATCCAGCAAGGCGGATGGTGTTAGCGAATCCTGCGAAACGTTCCTCGTTGACCGCGTCATCCCAGAATGGGGCCCAGACGAAATTTTTGAGGTTACGTTCCAGCAGATGTTCAGCACCGAGCCTGCCGATGCCGGCATTATCTTCCATCACGCAGGGTAACCCTAGATCTTTTCTTACGGATGAAATCTCGACCACCGGGATCCGAGCAGAAACGACGTAGCGGGCTAGTTCTTCCCAGTGTCCGACAAAAGAGAGAATACCGTCTCCTTTCCAGCCAAATGGAATGGTGGCGTCGTAGATCATATCGGCAACGATATGCCAGTCATGTTCAGCAGCGTATCGGGCGGCGCCATGATAAAAACCGTGATGGGTCGAAGTGATGGCCAGGAGAATGGTCCGTTTCCGGTGTCGCGCGCGCATTTTGCAATAATTCTGGCGTAAATTAGCAGTTTGCGCCAGCAGGAGATTTCCTTTAAACTCAGGTTCTCGGCAGTTTTGCCGAGCCACCTTCACGTCCAGTGATTGGGCGTATCCCCCTAATGTTCTCAATTTTCTCAAAACGACGAACCCCCTATGAATCCCTCCCCCTACAACGCCGTGATCGCCGGGAACGCCGCGATCGGCGGGAACAGTAAGCAAGTAGCGTCAAAGCTGAGCAGATTTCGCATTGGCCTAGTCCCGCTGACTTTGTTCGCGGTGGCTGCGCTACCGGTCCTGACTAAGACGGTTAAGGCCGATGACTTCGAGTTAGCCATGGTGATCAAAGAGACCACCAATCCTTATTATAATGCGACCCTGCAAGGGGCACAGATCGCGGCGAAAGAGACCGGCGGAAAGGCTAATAATTACGGTCCGACTCAGTCCAGTGGACAAGCGCAGGTCGAGTTGATCAACAACTTAGCGGATCGGCATATTCCGGCGATTGCGGTGGCAGCGAGTGATCCGGATGCGGTGGTCCCGGCCATGAAACGGGCGCAAAAATTAGGCGCTAAAGTTATTACCTTTGATGCGGATTCGAATCCGCAGGGTCGTACTTTCTTTGTGAACCAGTCCACGAGTGACGCGATCGGACGCTACGGAGCGATGTTGTTGCTTAAGTCGATGGGACCAAAGGGAAAGGTGGCTATCGTATCGGCCCAACCGACGGCGGCCAATCAGAATGCCTGGATCGCTGCGTTTCGTGATGAACTTAAACAATATCCGGACATTCAAATTGTCGACGAAGTGTACGGATACGATAACGAACAAAAAGCGTTTGATGTCACGGTCGCGTTGACCACGAAATACCCGGACCTGACCGGAATTTTTGCTCCGACCTGTCCCGGTCTGCCGGCGGTGGCGCGGGCGATCGAGTCGGTGCATAAACAAGGTCAGATAAAAATCTCCGGGAACTGTGTCCCGAGCATCACCAGCAAGTATATGCTCGATGGGACTATCCAAGGGTTTTATCTCTGGGACCCGATTAAACTTGGGTATGTCACTTATTATGCGGCAAAAAATTTCGTAGAAGGTAAGATCCAAGGCAAACCTGGTGATAGTTTTACGATTACGAGCGGCCGCTGGCCCGGCACCTATAAGATCGATGACAGTGGGCAGATCGTTACCGGCGAGCCGTTACAGTTTACCCCAGAGAACGTTAAGGATTACAATTTTTAGTGGCTGGGCGGGAAGGACGTACGGATACTGCCGGGGATATCCTCCTGGGCAATACAGCGGGGAGTTCCGTGGTACCGGCAATTGAGCTTTGCGGAATCACGAAACGCTTTGGACCAGTTGACGTCCTAAGCAACGTTGACCTTAATCTTTACCCCGGCCGAGTGCATTCTTTGGCCGGGGAAAACGGAGCGGGCAAGAGTACCCTGGTCAAAATTCTGGGTGGGATTCATCAGCCGGACGGGGGCCGTATTCTGAGGGATGGGGTTGAAACCACCATTATCGATGCCGCTGATGCCCGACGACAAGGGATCGCTGTCATTCACCAACATCCGGCGGTGTTCCCGGATCTTTCGGTAGCAGAAAATGTCTTTGTCGGACGACAACCCTGCGGGATTAGTGGGATCGATTGGTCCGCGATGACGCGGCGAGCGCAGCAACTCCTGGCCGGTCTTCAGATTGATATCGATCCGGGGTTGCCGGTAAAATTGTTGAGTATTGCCGAACGGCAAGCCGTGGAAATCGCAAAGGCGTTATCCATCGACGCTAAGGTTCTGGTGATGGACGAGCCGACCTCAACCATCTCAAGGCGTGAAGTCGATCGGTTGTTCGAGATTGTCGATCGTCTGAAAAGCCAAGGGGTAGCGATCCTCTTTATTAGCCATTTCATCGATGAAATTCTCGGGTTAGGCGATGAAGTTACCATCCTGCGTTCGGGTAAACGGGTGATGATAGGTCCGACGGCGGATCTGACGCCGGCACAAACCGTCCGATACATGATCGGGACTGAGCCGTCTGCGTTTTTTCCGAAAGAAGAAGCCCCGATTGGTAGGCCCATGTTGTCGGTACGAGGTCTTTCGGGGGCGGGTTTTGTTGAGGACGTAACCTTTGAAGTGTGTGCCGGCGAAATTCTGGGATTCTTCGGTTTAGTCGGAGCTGGACGTTCTGAAGTCGCCCAAATGTTGTTCGGCATAACGTCCCCTGATCAAGGTGAGATCAGATTAGATAACCAGATCGTCAGATTACATTCATCGCGGGATGCCATGCGGCTGGGAATCGCTTTGGTTCCGGAAGACCGGCATCAACAGGGGTTAGTTTTGCCGTTTCCGATCCGAGCTAACGAGACATTGCCGATCCTGCGCCACCTAGCGAATGGCCTGGGGTTAGTTGATCGGGCAAAAGAGAATGCGGTGGCGGAGAAGTTTACCGGGCAAATGCGGGTGGTTGCGTCTGGAATTGAACAACTGACTAACACGTTGTCGGGTGGGAACCAGCAAAAAGTATTGATCGGCAAATGGTTAATACCGGCGCCGCGAATCTTGATTTTGGATCAACCAACCCGGGGAGTGGATGTCGGCGCGAAAGCAGAGATCCATCGGATCATTTCCCATTTAGCTGCCCAGGGGTTAGCGGTGATCTTGATCAGTGATGATGCGCAGGAAGTGATCGGGATGGCGGATCGGATATTGGTGTTTCGCGGGGGACGGATTGTGGCTGAATCCGGACGGGCATCGTTTGATCGGGAAACGATGTTATTAGCAGCGGCACAGGCGGCGCGCGAAGAGGAGAGTGCGGCGCAGGACGTCGTGGCGGCAGGGGAAGTTACGGACGAGCGGGAGCTCGTCCCTACCGGACAGAGTCGAGGACGAGATGTTGCGAATGGGTGGCTAAGCAAGGTGATGAGGGTCAGGGAGCTGGGGTTGGTAATCGCGCTGTTGTTAATCGGCTTGGGGATTACGGTGCGCGAACCGCGCTTTTTGGAAGGAGCGAATTTAAAGCAGGTGGCTCTGTCCGCCACGTTGGTCTGCATTGTGGCTTTGGGAGAAGCATTGGTTATCATTGCTCGTCAGATCGATCTTTCCGTCGGCGCCATGGTTGCTACTAGCGCGTTTGTGGCGGCGGATTGGCTTCAACAGCATCCTGACGGGTCCATAGTAGTCGTGTTCTTAATCGGTTGCCTGGCCGGGGGAGCGCTGGGCGCCTTTAACGCGCTCCTGGTTACCGGGTTCCGGATCCCGGCTATCGTAGCGACACTTGGCACCTTGGCTATGTATCGCGGTGGAGTCGTTGTGCTGGCCGGCGGACGACAGATCTCAGCCACAGTGTTACCCGACAGCTATGGCGCCATCGCGCGAGCCGATTTTGCCGGGGTGCCAATTCTGATTTGGTTAGCGCTATTGTTCACGATGGGGTTTGGGTTAGCGGCTCGATTTACCCGCACCGGTCGCAATTGGTATGCGCTTGGCAGCAATCAAGAAAGTGCGAAGTTCGCCGGGATTAACGAGCGGCGCCATATTGCTCTGCTCTTTGTGTTGTCCGGATTGCTATGCGGCTTAGTCGGGGTGCTTTGGGGTGCGCGATTCGGAACCGTAGACGCGGTAATTGCGCCGGAGCTCCATTTTCAAGCGATCTCTGCGGTGGTGGTGGGAGGAGTCAGTATTTTCGGAGGAAGCGGTTCTGTCTATGGTGCAGCGCTTGGAGCGATCATCTTTGCCGTGCTAGAGAACGGGATTCAACTGTTAGGGATTAACCGGTTCTGGCTTCAGGCGGTGTTAGGAGCTGCTATCGTGGTGACGGTGCTGTTCTATAGCCAGTTGGCCAGGCGAGCGGAAGGGAGTGAACGCCGGTCCCGACACCCTGGACATTTGCGGAGGCCGTTCTCGAGATGAATACTGACTTCGCCGGTGTGCAACCGCCGAATCGTGGCGCTCGGGTACGCATGCTCTCCCGGTTATTTGCGCGCTGGGAGGTGTTCCTTTTGTGCGTACTGATTGCCATCTTTGTGGCTGGGAGCCATGTCTCTCGCTATTTCTTGACTCCGTCGAACCTATCGATTGCTTTAGCCGGGATGACACCGGTAGCCATCGTGGCGTTACCAATGACCCTGATCATTATTACCGGTGAGATCGATATCTCAGTGGGATCGATGGTCGGCCTGTGCGCTTCGTTAATGGCGGTCTGTCTTGAACACGGGATACCGATCGAGGCGGCTATGCTGTTGGGGGTTCTGGCCGGTACTTTGGCCGGCTTTATCAATGGCTTGATCGTGGTGTATGGAAAACTGCCGTCTTTGGTGGTCACGATCGGCACCCTGGCGTTATATCGCGGCGTTGCTCAAATCATCCTGAACGAGCGCGGAGTGAGCGGGTTTCCTGATTGGTATCAAAACATCGGCTTTGGAACCATCGATGGAACGGTGATCCCTTGGAGTACGCTGATCTTTATGATGTGTTTCGCTGGGTTCGCGATTTATCTGCATTGGACCCATTGGGGCCGTGCGTTATATGCGATCGGGAACAACCGGGAAGCGGTCCGGTTTTCTGGGATTAGTGTGCATCGAACGATGCTTGGTGTTTTCGTTGCCTCCGGCGTGATGTCAGCGTTAGCAGCGATCATTTTGACTGCTTATCTCGCGAGCGCGCGTTCCGATACCGCCATTGGACTCGAATTACCGGTGATCACAGCAGTGGTACTGGGTGGGGTCAATATTTTCGGTGGGTCAGGAACGTTGCCCGGGGTTTTGATTGGTTTATTGGTCCTCGCGTTTGTTCAGAACGCATTAGGCTTAGCCGGGGTCACTCCTGAGGAGCAACAAATCGTTACCGGGGCAGTGTTAATTGTGACCTTGATCGTATTCGGTTTGTCAGCGCGGTTCGCGGGGTTGCGTTTCGGGAAAGCGACCGCGAATTGATCCGCCGCCTTTCGGGCAGAGGGGAGACGTGAATAGCCGCAAAAGAGCGCAAAGAACGCAAAAAAGGAACCGCGAAGGCAACCGACGGGATTTTCTGTCGGTCCGAGTCCTGAGTTCTCATTTCCTACCAAATTCCTCATACTTGCCAACGGCATGAAGATCCGACTGAAAACAGCAGCCGCAGTTTTCGCCGGCGTTGGCATGGGCGTTGGCCGAACTAAAAGACCGTTCGATCTGTTAGATCAAATGTTTAAGTTTTGGTTGTGACCGCTATTTGCGTTTTTAAGCCGATCGGGCTTTTCCTACTAGTTTTACTTTATTCGCTAGGCGGTCTTAATCACTTTCTATCAGCGAATAGCAGATAACCAATCCAGCTGGCCGACAGCCGTTCATTATCGCCATCTTTTGCAGCTTTGCGTCCGCGGCCGGTGCTTTCGACCAATCACTTTCTTATCTTTACGGCCTAGCCTCCTTCCTCGTATCGCGCTCTGAATAGTTCCATCGAACTAAAAACAACGGTTCTGCCGAGGCATCGATCACTCCATCACTAGTGATATTTTAAATGCTACTAAAATGGAAACACCCACCAATCCACTCCTATCTTTCAACCGCCTTCGCAAAGGGTTCTTTCTAGCCGCCGCGATCGCGAGCAGCTCGACCGGGTTTGCCCAAGAAACTAACTCCGTGGTCACCAACGCTCAGCTACCACAAAATACCGTCGTCGCGACGGTGAGCGTAGGGTATGACCCGGACGGTATTGTGGTCAGCCCTGATAACACCACGGTTTATGTCGCAAACGAGAGTTCAGGCACTATTAGTGTGATCGACGCCACGAACAACTACGCCGTCAAGGCAACGACCTCGGTCGGATTAGATCCATACTTTCTGGCGATCAGTCCAGATGGAAAAACGTTGTACGTATCTAATAATATCGAATCAGGGACCGTCTCGGTGATTGATACTACTCAACCAACTTATCCGGTCATAGCAACACTCTCGGTGGGAACCTTTCCGAACGGTCTCGCAGTGACTCCGGATGGGACCGAACTCTATGTAGCCAACTATGGATACGCCTTTCGACAGATCCCGGGCAGTATCTCAGTGTTTGATACTGCGACTAATACTCTCAAGGCGACCATCGACACCGGTGGCAGTCCTTGGCTGATCCTGTTTACCAAAAAAGGAAAGCGAGCTGACGTATTAAATTATCTGGGAACCGGTTTTATCCAATTCGTTAACCCGGTTTCCCAAACCCTTTCTCATTCAACGGGAGGTGCCGGGCAAATCTTTTTCCCGGACGGAATGACGAGCGATGCGAGCGGGAGCACCCTGTATATCACCGATGAGGATAACTTTGTTAGCGTGTGCAATGCTAGCACCGGGGAGATGACCGCGCAGTTATCAGCGGTATCGAGCGTCTACTCCGCTTTCGAACTCGGGCAACCGGCGGTATCGAAGAATGGGAAGTACCTTTATGTGCCCTACCATTATAATCTGGCAACAGAGACCGCAGCCAACCAGGTCGTCATGATTGACGTTACCACCGGCAAAATCGTTGGTTCGCCGATCACCGTGGGGTACGATCCATATTGGGCGCAGATTTCGCCGAATGGCCAGACGCTGTACGTTGCTAATACCTACGACGGCACGGTATCGGTGATCAATATCACGCCATAGCGACCCGCCAATGGGAGATCAGTAGAGCGACCAACGTAAGGCTCCGCCGATCAGCGTGCGGAGCCGACAGGCCTGCAGAAGAAAAATCTCACGCAAAGTCGCAAAGGCGCAAAGTTAAGACGGAATCCGGAATAGCCGCAACAGACGTCGCCAAGGCTATGTCGGTCAAGAAAGATCGCAAGGAACGCAAAAAAGAGCCGTTAAACAGCAGGGAAGAACAGGCTCACGTCGTAGCAAACAGCATTCTTGTTATTGGGTAAGAGGTAACCCTACGAATTCGATTCCTGACCGGTGGGAAATTACTTCCTCTGTACCAGAAGAACTCCGACGAGTAACAAACCAATCCCGACTAATCGGAAATGATCAATTGGGGCGATGTGCAGGGTTCCTACGCTATGTTGACAGTGTGGATCTCTGGTTAAGCGGAGCGAGGCTTTTGGAGTTCATCGCTTAAGGGCATTGCTCACCTCCGCCTACGCACTGCCCGTCACAAATGGATCCGGTTCCATCCGGATTTGGCCGACATCCGCCGCAGCACCTAGGCCTGGTAGGCGGGCAGCAGACAAATGGAATAACAGGTACACTTATTGATTGAGTTAACTCTGAAGCGCAGCAGGGTGTTTCGATGGGTCCATAGATGGCGTTGGACGTCTCTGCCGTACCATTGCCGGTTCCCGAGCATACCTCTGGCAGGCCGCCTTCGACACACAATTGACCGTTCGAAATTTCATAGTTAATCGTCCCTGCGCCAGAAGAAAAATGCGCGTTTGAGCCGTTACCCGGACCCACGAGGTTAACTTCGAATGCAACAATCGGGAACTGATGTTGCGTGTCCAGCGTGGCTGTCTGGCTGTTTGTATTTCCGTGGTTGTCTGTCACGCTAAAAGTAGCGCCCGTGATATTGCCGACGTTATCGTTGTTGAGATCGATCTCCAAAACATAGCCTGCGGGAATCGTGTTCGAAGGCAGGGAGAGCACTGTCCCGCTCAGGTTCACTACTGGTCCAGTGCAGTCACACACCGCATGGCCACAGGCGCATGCCGCGTTTGTATCCCAGTACTGTACTTGGAAATTGATGGCGTTGCCGTTGATCAGGAAAACGTACTGCATCCAGTTGGTTGTGGGACCCGCGGGATTGTAGGCGTTAAGCTGCATCGTGTACCCTCCGTTTTCGGGGGCAGGGCCGCCGTCTGCAGGTGTTAACGCGACTAGTTCCTGGGTAACGTTCAAGGATGCTTTTAGGTCCTTCAGGTTTTGGCAATTTCCATTGGTGAGAAGATAATTGCTGTTACTGGTGAGCGTGAGCCCATCCGTGTTGGTTGCGCAACAGCCTTTGAAGCAGGTTTGCCCCGCCGCGCAGCATTGGCCGTTGCAGAGAGAGCCGGGCAAGCATACGCATTGACCATCCTGGCAAACCTGGCCGGTTGGGCAGGGACCTCCGCTGGATTGGCAGACGCATTGACCCCCCTGGCAAATCTCGCCGGTTGGGCAGGAATTCCCGCAGGTCCCACAGTTATTAGTGTCGGTGCTCGGGTCGACGCACCTGCCCCAGCAGTTGACCTGTCCGCTTGGGCAGCATATACCGCAAGAGGCAACGTAGCCAGACGGGCAGGTGGGCGTCTTAGCGGTGCAGGGCACCGTAGTGGAGGTGCATCCGCCACACCCATTGGGGAGCTTCCCAGGTGGGCAGGGTACACAATTCACGCATTGTTGCAGACAGACTCCGTTGCTCCAGTAACACGGATCGCAATTTCTCACGATCAGGTCCGGCTTCGGAGGAAAAGGGCCCGGAGACGGAGGAGCAGGGGAAAACGGCTCCGTCTGCGGTCGGAGGTCGAAAGTCCCGGGGGAATTCTCACCAGCTACACCCATCCGGTAATGGCCGCTCGTTCTGTAAAGAGCGGTGGCAGCGTCAAATCCTGGCAAACGCATTTTTAATGACCTCCGATTCGAACCTTCGTCTCCTATCGGTCGTAATACGGGGACAACTTTGTGACCAGGAACGGAAACTCCTCCGTCACATCGACCCGCACAAAGAACTTTTCAGTCACGTCAGTTTCGCGATTCGTGTAAGAAAAAATCACTTCGACGATCTTGCGCGTGCCGCTCAGTGGCGAGGGACTCACTTCCAGGGCCGTGAGAGACGAGTTTGCCGCGAAAGATTCAGCCGCCCTCGCGTAGATCTGCGGATAGCGCAGGGCGCAGTAGTTGACTGCTCGATCGGCATCGGTTGCACCCGCGTTATCGGCCATTTGAATAATCCTATCGAACAGTTCCTCCGCTGACGCCCCGAACTCTTTGGCGGAAACCTTTTCCGGGCGCGGGATTGCTTTTATAAAGGACTCCCGGTCGAATGAGTAGATCTGATCGAAAACCACGATCGGGACCATCAATCCGTTGCACAACTCGGGTGGAGCGATAGGGCCGCGACGTCCAACGACGACATCGACGTCCCCGGGATGCGGAGTGGGCCGGAGGCTCTCTATCAAGATCTGTAAGTCGCCCGGATCTCCCGGGTGCAGAATGTAGGTGTCAAGACCTTCTATCGTCAGAACATAACAGAGTTGGCGAGCCAAATAACGATTCTCTGGTCGCGATAGAACGGCTTGCAGAGTTTGCCGGTCGGTAAGGCCCGCCGTCTCGGCTCGGCCGGTAGCCTGGGCATACTCCTTTTCGACCGACAAGCGCGGGAAGCGCGGTTCGACCCGTCCGAGAGCGTAAATGTAAGCAGACGTAATCACGTTATTAGGAGGACTAAGCTGCGGTGAAACTCCGCAAGTAGGACACGGCAACGGAGCCGGTAGGTTTGGCATAGATCTCGCCGCAGAAGTTAAAGGTGCCGGCAGGTTGGTGGCGGCGCTAGCGGCCAGGGCTTCTTGTGCTTCGTTTGATTCCGGTTGTTCCATAGGATTTTGCCGACTTGAAGGTTCGGTTTTTGGTGTAGTTGCTATCGGGTGAAACGCATCCACCGGTTAAGCGCGGCAGCCCGTTTTTCACAGCCGGCGCAAGGCTTTATCCCCATTGCGTAAGTGGCTTTCTTAATCGCATCACCCAGGCCGATCTCTTCCTCTTTAATGAAACCGGGGAGACGAATTCTGTGAAGCTGGCGTTCAGTTTTACTTGTTGGTTCTTTCTTCTCTTCGGTGCTCATATCTTCGTTAGTTGAGTCTACGGTTTCACGATGAATCACCTGCTGACCATGAACTCATGGGCTGACCAAGCGTCTAGCAAAGGCGGTACGAGTGCCATCCGCCTCGGTCCTCGCGCCCCTCGCACTGCCAACAACAGGTCGCAGGCGGGCGCCCTTGGAAATTCGGACCAAAGCAAAGCCAAGGTTCCAGTTACAGAGGGGGCGGCGACACTTGTTCCCCCCAAGGTGAGCGGTTCGCCAGCAGAACCGAGGCTGGTAACATTATCTCCGGGACCCAGGACACCATGCCTCCCAATGGAATTGCCCAGGTTTGATTGGTTAAGCGGCCTCCCTTCCCGATTACAAGCTGCAACCGGGATTACCCATGGATGACGCGTAATGCTGGAACTGCCAACGACCCCTTGGTTGCCAGCCGCGGCGACAACGCTGCTCGATAAAGCGCAAGTACCTGGATCCTCTCCGGGCACTTCCCGTATGTTTTCAGTCGCGAGGTCGGGATGATCGAGGGCGACAGGGCCATCTACTAGTCCAATTTTGATTTCAGGCCTGCCAAGGATCCGCTCCAACAACGGAGTCAGTCTGATTAAGTCCAAATAGTGACTGTTGCCAAGCCCAGGAACCGGCGTTGGCACCTCAACATCTCTGTCTGTGAAGGGCGAGGTGACCATAGTAGAAAGCCACCCCAAAAGGAGTGGTCAGTTGCAAACAGATGCGAAGAGTGCCATGAACGCGCGAAACCCTCAACCGAGCAATGCCTCAGGGGTCGGCGATTGGGGGGAGAAGGATATCGGGCGAATAAACGAACAACCTTCTAGAAAGCCTAACTAACTACATTCCTAAGATTTGTCTATGTGCATTTTGACGTACACGGAGCGCCGCTGCTAGGTAGGCGGCGCAGATACTGACCTCACTACTCAGAGCCCGCCTAGGGTAGGACATGAGGGCCACGCACCGGGGCCAGTGTCGACGGAGCGACTAACAAATTGCGTTGCTCTGGCTTCTTCTCATTGGGTATGCTGGAACCTATGCGGACACGGTGAGAAAGCGCAGCGAACGTGGTCGGGTCCACACAAGAGTATCCAGCCAAACCGGTGTGCATAGTCGACCCGTTCGGGGCGGGCGGCGGGCCCGATCTGTTGGCTCGTGCACTGGCCCCGAAGCTTTCTGAGTTGTGGGGCCAACTTGTGATCGTGGAGAACCACGCCGGCGCGGGCGCCACGGCGGGACCCGCACTGGTCGCGAAGTCGCCGGCCGACGGCTGCACACTGCTGAAAACACCAGCGCTCAGGCATACAGCGCGGCGCTCTCGAAGAACCTCCCCTATGACCCGTTGAAGGATTTCATCCCGGTCGCTTCGCTCACCAACCAGCCCTACGTACTCGTCGCGGGCAAGCTGCCTGGCATCACCTCTGGGCGCGAGCTAATTGCCGCGGCGAAGGCGAAGCCGGGTGAACTCTAGCTTGGCTCCACTGGCGCGGGCACCGGCAGACACTTGGGCATCGTGAAATTCAACCCCCTCGAAGCTGGCATAAAGGTAGTGGACCTGCCTCCCCAGCCGACGGATGCAATCGCCGACGTCCTCGCCGCCACGGTCGAAGGGCGTACTACATACATGATCGCGCCAATCTCTATCACCCAGGCCCCAATCCGGGAGGGCAAATTGTTCCCACTAGGTGTAACCACGGCGCGGCGCTCGACTTTGCTTCCGGAAGTGCCGACGATCACCGCCTACCTTTTTGCTTACTTTGCTAACTTCTGTTCAAAAGATCTGTCTTTGCATCCTTGCTGCATGAGAAGGAATTGGGCAACAGCCCCTTAACAAACAACATGTGTGTTATTTGATTTGTTAAGACGTGACCCGAAGAACTCGATTTCTGTCTTCCATTATCGTCTGCGATGAAATCTTACTCGCAGTGGAACGAGTAGCCTATGTGCAACTGCTGCGCGCCGTCACTTACATCGTTCTTTCATCGCGAGATGAGACGAGCTACCGCAAGGCTTCGCCGGCGCTTGAGGGAGTGCTTAAGACCTTGTTTTATCTCGAACCTAAAGCCAATAGCAAATCGGATTAAGCCTCAATCCAGCGGCTGCAAGCAGATCGGCAAATTGGAGCAGGGACTATGAAACCATCTTTCGCGATCGCGGTTGCGGTTCACGACTGGATGTACGATTTGCTTTTATGAGCGAGCCTACAGCGAGTGGATTGGCGCCAAAGATTACGCGCCTCCTCGAGACAGCGCTTTACCTTGATGATGTAGGACAGGGGGTTCGGTTTTACCAGGATCTCTTCGGCTTCCCCTTGCTGAGCGGAGACACTCAGCGTGATACATCTTTTGCGGCGCTCCAGTTGCCGGGAGAAGTCGTCTTGCTTTTTTTCAAGAAAGGAGCGAATGCGCATCCGGTGGAAACCGGAGGGGGCATGATTCCGCCTCATGGCGGTGAAGGTAGGTTGCATTTCGCTTTCGCAATCTCGACTGATTCCTACGAGTCGTGGAAGGTTACACTCGCCGCCCAGCACATCACAATCGAAAGCGAAGTCCGTTGGCCACCTGGCGGGCGTAGTCTCTATTTTCGAGACCCGGAAGGCAATCTTGTCGAATTGGCAACGCCTGGGATCTGGGCATTCCACGCGGGACGAGGCCGACCGAAAATCTCACGCAAAGACGCCAAGGAAAGAAAATTCGACCGCAGATAAACACAGATCTACGCAGATGGGGTGAGGGTGAGAGGGTGCGCAGGGTGAAAGGCCTGCCCTGAGTATCTCGACAAGCTCGATACAGGCAAGCATTTGCGCGTCGACCGGGTGATTGGTAGAAGACGGGGGGCCATCGCGTTGCATTGACGCAGGCCGGTAGGCTTTAGTAGATAAGTCTTCCGGCGCGATGCTCAATGTGATTCAAGCGAGAAGGCTACAGCGGACGTCTTTAGTCTACCCCGGTAAAATCGGCGCGATAGGAGCTCTGTTAGCAATCGTTTCGGTGGCGGCGCTCGCTAACCCGCGCTTCTCTACCCTGGCGCCAGGAACACTTCGGGTCGGCACGTATTTTGTGAACCCACCTTTCGAATATGTTTCGAAAGGCGAAAAAATCGGGTTTGAGGTCGACCTCATGACTGAGATCGCGCGCCGGCTGGGGCTGGTTGCCGTGTTCGTTAACACCCAGTGGGAGGCAATTCTTCGGGAGACGGAGGAGGGGCGTTATGATTGCATCGTCGGCGGTATCACCATCACCCCGAACCGCGAACGGATCCTTGCCTGGTCGATCCCCTATATGACGACTACACTTAATTTAGTTGTGAACCGGGCAAAAACACCTGCAATTCGGACTATCGCAGACCTCAAAAATGCGTCGGTCGGGGTTCAGGCTGCGACCACCGATTATGATGCCGCTATCGTGATGCAGAAACAGGGCGAGATTCGCAGTGTGAAGGTCTATCCGTTCGATCGGATTGAGGAAGCGATGGCTGATCTAGAGGCGGGCAAAATCACGGCCGTGATGAAAGTCGCCCCAGTCGCGGCATGGCTAGCGGCGAAGAGGCCTAATCTTCGGATCGTAGCTCGGGTGCCAAACGATCCACAACCACTCGGAGTCGGGTTCGCAAAGAAAAATTCAGAGATGGTGATGGCAGTGAATCGGGTCATCGCCACGATGCGATGGGACGGGAGTTTGAAGCGGCTGAAGGAAAAGTGGAGTGGCGCCGGAGTTTGCGTACGAAAGGCTAATCAACCTTTTTTCATGAGAGCATCCTCGAAGAATGATCGATAGCCGAGCGAAGCGCACAGCCAATAGCCAATGAAGAACTAGCGGGAGAGGATAGCCCAAAGGGCGAATCGGCGAGTGGGCGACAGGGCGGGTCATCGAAGGCGCGCTCCACGGATCACCAATCACTTACGTGGGCGCCAAACTCAACCGACTCGTCACATTGAAACGGCTTTGCATGAGATTTTTCTGTTCGCCCTTTTTTGCGCTCTTTTGCGGCTATTCCTAGCTCTTCATCTGCGGTTCGTTTTGTTCTTCGCGTCCCTTCTTTTTTCATACGCTGGAGGTCTAGCAACCCTTCGAAATACGTATGGGAGAATGTTGGAGAGCCTAACTAGACTGAAAACCCCATGGAAGATGCGACCCAGCTGGTCAGGAATTCATCCATCGGCTTATGAAACGTCTCCTGATTGCCGCCTTGTTCACCGCGGTCGTTGGTCTCGGCGCGAGTTCCGCGTTGGCCGATGAAAAAGTCGATATCTCCGCAGTCATCACCAAAGCCGATGCGGAAAAAATCCTGGGCGTGCCGGTCAAAGACGCACATGGCCAAAACGGGGAATCCAAGGACGGCTTCTACGATTCGGAATGGAGTTACTACGCCACTGAAGGCGACAAGGCCCTCGTCTTCGATTTCCTGGTCGGCCCACCCGGTCTCGCCGCGACCATGTTATCCGTGCTTCCCACTGGCGGCGGCAAGTTCACGAAGCTGGAAGGCTTCGGCGACAAGGCCATTTTCTACCACGACAAAACCGGCCTCGAGATGATGAACATCCTGAAGGGTAACACCCTCATCACGATCGGTATCCACGGCATGCCGGGCCCCGCCGCGCTCGAACAGGAAAAAGCGGTGGCAACAAAAATCCTGTCGCATCTTTAGTGGTGTGGCTTCTAACTTCTGAGGGATGGCTGACGAGGACATACTGAGAATAGCCGCAAAAAAAGAAGACGGAATAAATCTCACGCAAAGGCGCAAAGACGCCAAGAGGAGAGGGACCGTGGAAAGACGAGAAGTTACCCGGGAGTAGCGCCGGAAGAGCTCGTGAGTTAGTTGGTAACTATATCCGCGTATTTCTTGATATAGACAACGCCGTCGACACCCTGCGTTTCGGTTAAGACCTTCCCGTGATTATCGACGATGGTTAAGTGCGGCGTTCGGATCTCACTGGCGCGGTTGGTCGCGGCGATGGAGCCGATACCCGCCAGAGCTAGAAGCAGCAGAATCAAAATGCGATTTTGCCGTTCCAACCGATGCAAACGGGCTTGGACTTCGATCAAGGCATTGGTGTTCATCGGAACGGGTCTAGCCGAAAGGCGGGAATAATTAAAGGCTAGTCTCCATGCTCGCCCCTATCACCTTCTCAAATGCAGGTGAAACGCGGCGCTTCGCGAAGAGAAGGAAAGAAAAATCTCACGCAAAGCAGACTTCCGCCGTCGTCCCTCACTCCCGGAACTATGGCGGACAGGTCGCCCCACCTCCCCCTTTAGCTACGTCGGCCAGGGCCGCAAAGACGCAAAGGGAGGAGGGTGAGAGGTGAAGGTGAAAAGTGAAAGGTGATTGGCTAATCAGATCGAAGCGTTTACCCAACGGAGCACCCGCAATGCCCGGAGCGTGTTCCACCGACTCGGGGCGCCCGCGGACTCGTCAAACCGTAAGACGAGCGCCTCGTCGTAGGCGCGATCGAGGAGCCAGCGACACCCCGCGGATGCCACGGTTTTCTATAGCAAACAAAAGAGGAGGAGTACAAGAATGACCGTTAGCCGAGCGAAGCGCATGATGGGCTTCGCCAATGACCAATAGCCGATAGCCGATAGCCGATAGCTAATAGCCAATAGCCAATAGCCAATAGCCAATAGCCAAGCGAAGCGCATGATCCGGCAGCTGCCGGAACAGATGACAGATGGGGCCGCGCCCCTCTACCAATCACCAACCTGTCCGACGTAGCTAAAGGGGGAGATGGGGCGAAGTCGGATCACTAATCACCACCCCCCCTTATCTGTGTGCATTTCACCCCGGAGAATTTCGGGGCTGCGGTTAGAAGTTTGTTTTTCTGCAATTGACCGAAGTTTCGTCGTCTAATAGGCGATGCCGCGAACTCAGATAGCGCGGAGAAGCGTTGTAACCGCAGAGGATCCAATTGGTCAGGACCGTCTGAATTCGTAAAAAAAGCAAAACTGTTTCTTATCCATGAGCCAACCACCCCCTGTCCCTCCAGTCCGCAAATCAAGTCCGAAATGGGTCCGAATCCTGACGAGTATTGTAGCGATCGTCTCTCTCGTCGTAACCGGATTGATTTGGTTTGGACATCAATCCACGATGGGCACCAAATACGCCGCCACCGAGAAGGAAAATGTCAACTACTCCGGCAGCGCGACCCTCCAAGACGCCAAAGCGCTAGGGGAAGTCCTCAAGAAAGTCGGGTTTTTCGATAACACGAAAGGGAAGGACGTGCTACTCCATACCGATCAAACCGGCACCGCCATCAGTTTTGTTGTAGGCCACGGCTGGGACGACCAAGAGATTGTAGCTTGGTTCAAACAATTTGGTGAAATGGTCGCACAAGATTTAAAGGTTACTCACCTGAAGATCATGCTGATCGACGACAATTTGAACACGAAGAAAGAGATTCCGATCAATTGAGGCGCGTCGCTACGCGAATAGCCGATAGCCGATAGCCGATAGCCGATAGCCGATAGCCGAGGCGCGTTAGAGGGCGGCGTGAAGAGAAGGAAAGAAAAATCTCACGCAGAGCAGACGTCGTCCTTCGTCCCGCCTGCCTTGAGCAAGCTTTGAGCGCGTCGAACGGGCCTGTCATGAGCTTCTCGACAAGCTCGAAACAGGCGCGCGCTAGGCGCACTCAGGTGAGAGGTGATCCGACTTCCGCCGTCGTCCCTCACACCCAGAACTATGGCGGACAGGTCGCCCCATCTCCGCCTTTAGCTACGTCGGACAGGTTGGTGAAAAGTGAAAGGCCTGCCCTGAGCAAGCTTTGAGCGCGTCGAACGGGCCGACTTTAGTGCGTGGTAACAGGTAAACTGGCCTGTTCTACCTTTCACTTTCCACCTTGTGTAGCGGCTCAAGAAACCGGTTTGTCCCAAATCGGAGGATGAGCTCATCCGCCGATTTGGGGCCGCCGTTGATCGCCGCTTCTCAAGAAGCGGTTAACGGCAGTGACGCGGGTGGCGGTAGAAGCGGCAGCCATTCTGCCAGTAATAGTCGCAGCCATCGTTTTCGGGGCATCCGAAATAGAATCCGCCGTTGTAGCAGCCGCCGTCATAGTAGCCACCGCAATGGTTGCCGCCACAATGTCCACCGTTGTGGGCTTGAGCAGAGGAGACAAGACCGCCTAAACCGCTAGCGGCTAAGGCGAGTGTAAGTATCAGTTTTTTCATGGTTTGGTAATTTCCTAATCGTGTTCGTTGGTTTGTTGTTAGTTTTTCAGGTGAGATTTGATTCTCGAAAACGTATTAAGCAACGGTTGTGCCATCTCTTTGCAAAATGCATAACCGACGTCTTCGCCCGAGGAGAAACCGTCCGATAAATAGTTCGCGAAGATGTTAACTCGCGTGGTTAAGAGGGATTGAAACGCTAACTACGTTTCGATCCCGGGAATGGCGGAGCAGGAATGGGATTGGCCGCAGAACCAGGGGCCGATGACGGGCTCACCTCGCGCAGAGGGAAGAACTTGAATAGCCGCAAAAAAACGCAAAAAACGCAAAAAGGGATCGTGAATCTGAACTACGCATGCATCCGCCTTCGCTCGCGTAGACCTCAAGGGATCATCAATGGCGAAAGCTATGGCGGACGGGCTACGAACGGACGCAAAGACACGAAGAAAAGCATTCCCACACAAAGGCACTAAGAAACAAAGCGGACAAATGCCTTAGTCTTAGTATCTGCTCCATTCGCGGTTAAATCTTTTTTTTGCGTTCCTTGCGTTCTTTTGCGGCTATTTCACGTCTTTCTTTTCCGGGGGCAGAAACGCGTACGCCGAGCTTATTGGTCGCACGGTAAATACTCGAGTTCGGTTACGGCGTAGTGAGACGGAGTCGTATCATTGAACCTCTCATTTGTCGGGATGAATAAATGGGCGTGATGATCGATAATTCGCAGTACCCAGACTATTTGCTTGGCGCCAGGAGGTAACTGATAAGGAGCTTGTTGGTTCTCCCCTAGATCCTCTTTATTGAAAGTGATCGCGATGTAGATACCCTTCTTCCCAGCGGGAGTCGGAACCACTTTGCCGGTAAATTGAAATCGTTTAGCGTTTTCTCCGTATTCGTCGACTAGGTAATCGCCGCTTGCTTTTGAACCAGTCACGGCGAGGTGCACTGTCTCGATATACTTGAGGCCTTCTATGCGAAAGCAAGGCGTTTCAGCTCGGGCGCTACAACTCCATAGGGAGCAAACCGCAATTGACGTACGGATGATCCAACCGAGGTAGTTTTCAATAGTAGTCATTTGTCTGGGGGTTGGGTTTATGAGGATTCGTTGAGCGTTACGGAAATGGCGGACAGGTCGCTCCATCTCCCCTTTAGCTACGTCGGCCAGGGGCGCAAAGGTAAATCCGGCGGATTACAGAAGATTAGGAAGACAGATTTTTTAACAGAAGGTAGCAAAGGTAGCAAAGTACAGAGTTATCACGGAACGGTCTTCTCACCAATCACCAATCACCAATCACCTTTCACCCCCGTCCCTTTGCGTCTTTGCGTCTTTGCGTGAGATTTTCTTCTCCGGGCCCGCGGATGAGCCGTTATTCCGGTCTAATATCGACCACATAGACTACCCCGGCGACGTAGTCGCTGATATAGAGAAATTTCCCGTCGGGAGCGATGGCGGCCCCGAAATTTGCGTAGGTTGCTTCGATGGTTGGGCTCAGAAGGATGGGTCCCCCGATAATCTTGTCTGTGGCTGCGTTGATCATGTACAGTTCAGGTGAAGACCGGCCGTTCTCCACGACGAATGGGACGTACAGATATGTGCCTTTCGGAGTTACCGCGGCGCCGTTCACAAACACACCGCCCAGGGTAAGCTGCTTGGTTACCTTCTTAGTTTGGGTGCTGATGACGTTCACGGATTCACTGATCGAATAGAGTTCCTTTCCGTTCGGACTGATTAACTGCGCAAGTGGGATTTTCTGGTTCAAGATCTTGTGCGATGAAGTCGCAATTAATGACATGGCGACCTCACTGGTTTCACTTGGCCCGGCATAAACGTCCGTACCAGCCGGAGAAAAGACGATGGAGTCGGGATATCCGCCCAGATTGATTGCACCGGGTAAGACTTTTTGAGTGACGGTATCGATAATCGAAATGCTACCAGCGTTTTCTCCTGGGTCGCTGGTGACCCAGACCTGTTTTCCGTTCGGGCTAATGGCGAGTGCATCCGGGTTTACGCCAACGGTGAACGTATTCAAAGTATCGCCGGTGGTTGTGCTGAGTTCATAGACACTGTTGGAGCCATTCCCAGGGAGAGCCATTGAGCTGGTGACGTAGAGTGCTTCCCCGTTCGGCGTGATCGCAAGAGCTCCCGCGAATGGAACCGCAAAGGTTGAGACCGCATAGGTCGAAGCATCAATCTTCGATATTGTGTTAGCACCGGTATTTGCCACGTAAACGTAGGCATTATTCGGACTGACAACGAGATAAAGGGGATCAGTACCAACGGGAATGGTTTCGATCACCTGATTTCGAGGAAGCGTCGAATTGATAGGGGATGGCAGGTTTTGGTCCTGGCCACGGGCCGGTATTGTCAGGATTACCGCTCCAAATAGAGCGGCGATCCAGAGAAGGCTGCCGATAGGCAACCCGATAACTTTTTTCTTCTTCATGTGTAGGGCTTGGAAACTGAGAATAGCCAATAGCCAAATAGCCGATAGCTAAGGGGCTGATAGCAGGGCGAAGCGCATGACAGATGACAGATTGCGCTGCGCGAATAGCAGATCCCCGCGTGCGCGGGATTGAGCGGCGTTCCCCCAAGGTCAAAAACACCCAGCCTGCAGTCGCAAACCGGGTGTTCTTAGTCCTTGTCCAGTGATAGAGGGCTTCTTGCTCCGACCGGCCTTACCGAGCTGGTTTCGGGGCAGCCGCCTGAATAGCTTGAACCGCTGCCAGTGCGTCGACCAAACCAAACCCATCCGCCTGGTTGAAGCCGAAACCGATGCTATTCTGGAAGGGCGCTACGACGGTGCCTGTGGTCGGACCGAACGTTGCGGTGAATGTCGTTCCAAGTCCGAGAAAGTCCGATTGACCTCCGGAGACTTTGGTCAGCGCATTATCCTGGTCAATTGTGAAACTAACCGAGGAACCGGATACGAATGTCCCAGGTGTAAAGTTGAGGGTTAATAGCGGAGACGCCGGACCGGTGACGAAAGATACGTCACCCGGAGCGATGCCTCTGGTCGTTCCGATGGTGGGAGGAGGATTTCCGGCCGCTGTATCAAAGATCAGATCGCCGTTCGTGGCGTCGATGGTCAGACTTTGCAGCGACTGACCGGGAGCACCCAGAAAGAAAACCGTGAAGTAATTCGGCCCATCGGTGACGCTACCTTGGGCGCTGACCGATACGAAGTTGCCAGCGCTGGCACCAAACCCTAGACAAAACAGAGGATCGATATCTCGAGCCGGCGTCGTCGCTGCCAGCACGTTTTTAACTGTGCCCGGATCGATTGATCCAGGACCGCCCGCTGCTTGAACGAGCAGCGCGGCAACTCCCGCGATGTGGGGAGCGGCAGCACTGGTGCCAAAGAACGCAAATCGGTTCGTTTCATACGGCCCGCCGAAGAAAGTAGTACCCACGCCGTCGACACCGGCCACTTCGGGTTTGGCGCGCAACTCGGGAGTCGCCAGACGATTGTCATTTTGATCGAAGTAGATCACGACCGGTCCGGGTGAGGTATACGGTTCGATGGCCGGTTTGAAAAACTTTCTATCCGTCCAATCATATACGTAAGCCGCTACATCAATCGCACCGTTTGCCGCCGCGTGACCATACGTGGTTCGGACATTCAGAGGACTCGCATGGAAGTATTTGCCCGAGAGATTTCCAATCCCGTCCAGGAAGGTCTGGATGCTGAGCTGGTGCGCAGGCGGCGCCGGAGGAGCAAGCGGATCCGTCTTCGTGGTCCGGGTAATAGCGATCTGATAACTCGTTCCAAGCACCAGGTTACCGGTCTGTTGATAGGCTTCCTGAATCGAGAAGGCATCGCTGGTTCCACTCAGCTCCGGATGGTAATTACCGGCGCTATCGAACACGAGGAAATTGAAGCTGGTAGTGATACCGTGGGCTTCATCGAACGCATCGTCCCATTGTAAAAACAGATTGTACGCGCTGGGAGCGCCTGGAACGATAATGGTTGTGGACGGCTCTTTGCCACCAACCGTGTTCCAGTTGTGCCACCCGCCGGCCGTCAGCGCCGGATCGACTTGCGCGAGGTTCAAGTTGCCGTGATTTCCGGTCATGCGAACAAATTTATCGGTAAGATTGCTATAAGGGTTGACGTATCCGTTGTCGCCTTCGTTCCCGGCGGATGAGCAATAGACTGCCGGGTGGCCAGGCAAAGTAGTGCTAGTCGCGACGGTATTGACCGCTGTCGCCAGGAGCCCGTCCGAGAATACCGGATCATCGGAATAGCTGATATCGTCGGCAATGACGTCGCAATTAGCCACGGCTCGCAACGCCACGATGTTGTTGGCGAAATCGACTTCGCTGACGAAGGCGGTGGCAAAGGCAAGATTACAATGTGGCGCGCAGTCGTAAACGATCTGGCACATCGCTCGGCCTTCATCGGTCCCACCGAATCCTCCATTATCGAAATCCTCAAGTACATTGACCACCGGCAGGTCGCCGGTCTTTACATCTTTTGCCGCGGTAGTGAACGGGGGATTCTGCACATTCAGGTAGGCCGTGTTAAAACTATCCGACAAGACACCGACGGTAATGCCGTCTCCTTTAATCCCGAGCTGATTTACTTGTTTGGTCTTTAAGACGACGGTGCCTTCTGAAGTCACTTTGCCCACGTTGGCATGGGGTTTTCCTTCTAAAACAACCGCACGAACGCCGGCCAAGCGTGCAGCGACTTCGACCTGGGCTGGAGTTAAGTACGCGGCCATAATTCCATGACGATAGGTCGCGTTCTTGGCTTGAATCTTGATTTGCTGCGCATTCAATGCGTGCTCGACTGCATCGATGCTCTGAGTTCCGTCCAGGAGGATATGAACTAGCACTCGTCCGCTTGCGTCAAATCTGCCGGGTATATCCCGGGTATCCAGAGGTGTCGCCACCGTTTGCGGAGCGACGTTCGTACTGGATGTCGCGGTACTATTCCACCGCTGAAGCAGACGTTGGAGATGTGAGTCGACATTCGCAGGAACCGAAAGATCGGCAGCGACTGCTGAGGGGGGAGTGACTAACCAAAGAACAGCAACTACCAGACAGCCGAGGCTGACGCCTGTCGCGGACATCAAGGTGCGCAACAGGCAAAGTGGAGAAGAGTATTTTCTTCGCATAATGATGAAGTAGACTGACAATTAGACGGAGGAAGCACCCGGGACAAAAACCATCCTGGTCTTCAGGAAGCGATTCATAGTAGAATGTAGGTCTCTCGGCCGATGCGGCGGCCCGCACCGGGTGGTGTTTAGCTTGGAACCGGCAGGGATATCAGGATTGGTGCACGCTGTCCAACAGAAACAGCGCTTCGCGAATAGCCAGTAGCCGATAGCCGAGTGCGCCGGTCCTTCTGCCCCTTTCGTCAAACAAATCGTCCTATCTTAGAAACTGAGTCTTTGATATGCTCGTCGCCCCCGGAGGTTCCGTATGTCATTGCGAACGTATTTCGTCGTCTCTGCCGCCCTGCTGATTTCCGCCATATCGCCACTTTCGGCGGAGGTGGCGTACATTTCGGACTGCTCTAACAACGCCTCGGTTGTCGGTGTTTTTCAAACCATTACTAATAAGCAAAAGGCGCAATGGACCGTCGGGAAAAACGCTTTTCAAGCCGTCTATTCGCCGGACGGCGCCAAGGTCTATGTTTCAAACACGAATTCACAATCGGTGTCGGTGCTGAATTCGACCACTGGACTAACCATTGCCACCGTTCCGGTCGGGTTTTCCGTGCAGTGGGAGGCGATTAGTCCTGACGGTTCCAGGTTGTACGTAGAGTCTTTCGATGTTGCTAACCTTTACCATATCGTCGCGATCGATACTGCCTCTAACAAGGTGACTGGTAAGCTGGCGATTCACGATTTTGCCGTGGATGCTATGACACTGAGTCCTGACGGAACTAGGTTATACGTCATCGGCTCCGTTGGCCTTTACGTGATCGACGCGGGCTCTCTTAGTGTAACGAAGACGATTTCGTCGGTAACGGCAACCAGCCAGGCAGTGACCCCGGACGGCAAGTATCTTTATATCGCGTCCATCAGTAACAACGGACATCTGCAGGAGAGCGTTCAAGTCGTAAGCACAACGAACTATGCGGTCGTGGAAACCATTCCGTTACCCTCCAAGGTTTCCGCGGGCTTTATCAAGATTACTCCCGACGGGTCACAAGCTTGGCTTGGAGAATTCCCTCTGCGTAACGACGTCTCGCCGATCATTGTCGTGATCTCGACCAGCTCTTTTGAGACCAGCACAATCACGCTGCCGGCAAGTCAATCGCCTGGTGCGATTCTGTTTTCGCCGGATTCGACCACCGCATATGTGCCAGTGAACGGGCCTCAAATCGCCGTCATGAACGTCGCGACCCGCAAGACGGTGGCGCTGATCGATTCGATTTCGTCGGTTGGCGGACTGGCGATCAGCCCGGACGGGAGCACGCTGCTGAGTCCAAGCTCTGGTACGTCCAACTTAGTAGCGGTCGGTAGCGCCGGCGTGGTCGCCAACCTGCCCGTGGGAGCCATCACCTCCGGCAGCCAGCTCTTTCTCGAGTACGGAGGCGTGGCGGTCAGCCCGGACGGAAAACGCGCGTATGTGACCGACTTCGGCTCGGGAGCTTTGGCCGTAGTGGATACCGCTTCGAAAAAGGTTGTTTATAGCGTGCCGGTCGGGAGCGAGCCCGTGAGTGTCGTGGTTTCACCGGATAGCTCGACCGTCTATGTGGCTAACTCGTTCTCCAACTCGGTAACGGTCATCGATGCCGAGACGTTCAAGCGCAAGACGATGGTGATTCCGAACCTATACCAGGGGTATCCTTCTTCCATCGCGATCGCGCCGGACGGAAAAACCGTGTACGTGGCCGTAAACAAGGTTCAGCCTGATTTTGGGAACGCGGTTTGTTGGGTCGTCGGAATCGAGACCGGTACCCGCCAGGTCACAAGCGCCACGCGCGTTCGTTATCCGATGGCGCTCACCCTTTCGCCGGATGGCGCAGCGATCTATGTGATCGGAGGAATCAGCGATACGTTGTACACGATCTCGACTGCCACCCACAAAATCACGCATGCGGTGGATCTCCAATCGGGTACCCCCACGCAGCCGGTAACCGGGGGGATCGCGGTTACGCCCGACGGCACGAAAGTGTTTGCTACCGATAGCGGTACCGCGGGGATTTTCGAAGTCGATGTAACCACGCAAAAACTCGTCACGATGATTCCTGTCGGGCAATCCCCGGGTTCGCTAGCGATCACGCACGATGGCAGCCAGCTTTGGGCTACCGACTTACGGGCTACCTCGGCGTGGGTGATCGATGTGGCTACCGGCTCGGTGACTAAAGAGATTCCGCTCCGGAATCAATCTTACGGAATCGCTTTCGGGCCTGAGTAGTTGAACCAAGAAGAAAGACGAAGAAAAAATCTCACGCAAAGACGCAAAGTCGCAAAGGTAAGAGGTGATTGGTGATTGAGCGAATTCTTCGGCTCAAGTCTTGTCTGTCAAGAAAACAGGGCTTCGCGAGTGACAGATGACAAACGACAGATGCGCTACACCGATAGCCGATGGACAATAACTGCGTGGCCTAGCTGAGCCGCGAAGCGCTGGGAAAGATTATAGCCAAGGCTGTTAGGCCTAGGTACTCGGTACAAAAGGAAGATTAGCGCTGAAGACGCGCCAGATCCGGTTTTCCCGGGAGTCGGCGGGGGATGGTGTGGAGACGTGCGGCCATTTTCGACCACCCATTCTTGCCCGGTTACAGCGCTAATCGCGTTTCTACCGACACCTAGGCCTCGCTTCGCTCAAGCTCTTGACCAATCACCTTTCACCTCTCACTTCTCACGTTTCACGCCTCCGCCTTTGCGTCTTGGCGTGAGATATTTAAGGTCTGCCTGTGAAAGAAGGTAGCCTAAAGAGCCGCACGCTGTTTATAACCGGGGCCAGTCGGGGGATCGGGCTCGCGATTGCGCTGCGAGCGGCGAGAGACGGGGCTAATGTTGCGGTTGTTGCTAAGACCGCGGCGCCGCATCCGCGGTTGGCCGGTACGATTTATAGTGCTGCGGAACAGATAGAACAGGCCGGCGGGAAGGCATTGCCTCTAGCCGTGGACATTCGATCGGATGAACAGGTTGCTCATGCGGTCGCGGAATGTGTCCGAACCTTTGGTGGGATCGATATTCTGGTCAATAACGCTAGCGCGATTCAATTGACGCGAGCCGATGTAACGGATCTCAAGCGGTTCGATCTCATGCTGCAGATTAATGCCCGGGGGACATTCCTTTGTTCGAAGCTTTGTCTCCCGCATTTAATCGGTCGGGAAAATCCGCATGTTTTGACGTTAGCGCCACCGATCTCGTTGGATCCCCGGTGGTTTGCGCAGCATACCGCTTACACGCTTTCTAAGTTTGCCATGGGCATGCTCAGCTTCGGTCTGGCTGCTGAATGGAAAGATGCGGGTGTCGCGTTCAACTGTCTTTGGCCGAAGACGGTCATTCGGACCGCAGCGCTTAGTCAAATTCCAGGGCTCGACGAAAAGCGTTGCCGGACACCGGAAATTGTGGCTGATGCCGCGCATGTGATTCTAACCCGCGCGGCGAGGAGTTTTAGCGGACATTTCTGTATCGATGAAGATGTTTTGCGAGAAGCAGGTGTGACCGATTTCAGCGGTTATGCCGTTGATCCACAACAGGAATTGCTGACCGACCTGTTTCTGGAGGGAGACAGCGCTGAGAAGACAATAATCTCACGCAAAGCCGCAAAGCCGCCAAGGAAAGAGGGTGAGGGGTGAAAAATGAAAGGTGATTGGCAGCGCTCCGCGAAGGTGCGCGATTTCCGAGCGGTGAGAGGTGGCTAAAAAGTAATCAGTAATCAGTGGGTCAGTAATCAGTAATTGATGAAACAATGGTGATTGGTTAAGAACGGCCGAATTTGGTTCGGGCGAGATCAAAGCTGCATGGTCCTTTTTTGCGTTCCTTGCGCTCTTTCGCGGCTATTTCTCTTTCTTTTCCGTCCTCTTCGTGCGGTTAACGGAGAGATTGAGCTACCACGGAGTCAGTCCAGGCGGTTAATGTCGTTGGCGTATGGAACAAACCGGTGACTCGCGGCTCGCCGTAGTTGGCGTGGTATCGATGGCGTTTATCGGTGTTCTGTTGATTTTCCTTTTTCCAGGGTCACCCGAACAAGATGTCGATTACCATTTTCTGATGGCGCGTACCGCCTGGGTTGATCATTTTTATTTTGTGGATGTCTGGGGGCGCCCGTTGTTTACCACGCTTTTTGCGCCGGCCGCTTTGCTAGGATTCATCCCAGCGCGATTCTTGGCTCTGGCAATCAGTTTAGCTGCGGCTTGGCAAACTTATCGGCTCGCGTCTGATCTGCGAGTGTCTCGAGCCTGGTTGGTAATACCGTTTTTACTTGGTCAACAGACGTTCTTCGAACTTTACTCGAATCTGTTCACCGAGCCGTTGTTTGCTCTGATTCTTGTAGTCGCGCTTCGGTGTCAGATCAGTGGTCGCATAAAATCAGGGATGTTAGTTGCGTCGTTCCTTCCGCTCGCCCGGCCGGAAGGGGTATTTCTCTGCCTCTTCTGGGGTCTATGGATTTTGATTCTTCCGGAACGTCAGACGTCGCCCGGTCATCTGAAACGCCCGGAGGCTATGTCTGACAGGGTGGGAGCGAGCGAGAACGCCGCGAACGAGCGGGAACGGGGAGTACAAGCCGGAACTGAGAATAGCCGCAAAGAGGCACAAAAAACGCGAAATAAGGAGGTTGTTTATCTACCGGTCTATAGACGGGTAGTTAATCGATTGCCGTCAATGGTCATCCTGGCCAGTGGGGTAGTGATCTGGTGGTTCGCAGCTTTGCTGCTAACCGGTGATCCGCTCTTTATCTTGCACAATTGGCCCGCTACCTGGCACACGGATATGTATGGGCACGGTACGTTTCTCAGTTACGCCCAGCGAAGCCAAGAGTTTGCCGGTGTCATTTTGATCGTTCCGTTTATCGTCGGTTTGTTGCTAGGATTCCGTTCTTGGAATTGGGTACTAGTCACAGCTGTTTTCTTGGTATTGTTTTTGTTACACTCGATTTTTGTTAGGTACGGGCTCTTTGGCGAAGCAGGATTCCCGCGTTACATGGTTTCAGTGGCTCCTGCTATTGCTGTGCTAACCCTCGAAGGCTGGAACCCAATTTTTTTGGTCAAGATCTTACGCCCGCTCGCGATCGTTGCTGGATGGGTAGTCGTAATTTTTTCTATTCTACAGAGTGTCCATTACCTGGACTCGATGATTTGGGAGCGTGACGCCGTTGCTATCGATGAAATGGCTAACTGGTTAGAACAACAGCATTCGTCGCTGCCTGATCTGATTTGGAGTCACGGCCGGATGTGTATCACTCTTAAGGGGAACCTGAAAGATAGCCCTCCGGCAGCGAATCGGGAGAAGTTAATTACGCTGCTAGAGAAAGCTCCTACCGGGACGATAGTGTTTTGGGACAACGAAATTGGGCCGAATTGGTTCGGTACGACCTCCGCCGAGATTGAAGGTCGCGGCTATAAGCTTTTAACCAGGCGTCATTACTCGCTTCCCGCTCTTATCTTCCCTCCGGGACGGTTCCCGGCGATTGCTCTTCTTTTTCCGCCGATACCTTCGAGAGAGATTGAACTGAGTTTGTTGCAGAAACGGTAGGGATGAGCGGAAAAGGTGAAAAGTGATTAGTGAAAGGTGATTGGTGATTGGTGGAAAACGGGAATAGCCGCAAAAGAGCGCAAAGAACGCAAAAGAAGAGCGAAAAAAAAACTCACGCAAAGACGCAAAGCAGACTTTCGCCGTCGTCCCGCACCCCCGCACTATGGCGGACAGGTCGCCCCGTTTCCCCCTTTAGCTACTTCGGACAGGTTGGTGAAAAGTGAAGGGCATGGCTTTGAGAGTTCAGCGAGCCAGTGCACCAACAGGGGCTCGGTGCACTTCGTCCGCTTTTATCCGCTAACCGTTATTGGTCCCCACCGCGGTCCCTCCCGTGAAAGGTGTACCGCAGTCCGTGACGACGTTATCTTGGTATTTATCGCCGGAGCCTAAAAAGAGGCCGTTGTCTAGGCCGTCAAGATAGTTCCCGGTAAAGGCATTCCCGTTTCCTCCCTGCGAATAGCCACCCCAATTGCCATCTTGTATTTGGTTATTCTTCACTTGAATTCCAGTGCAAGTATTCAGATAGACTCCGAATTGTGCACCGAAGAAAGAAGAGTTCTGAATCAGGCCGGCAAAGCTATTCTGCACATCGATAAGGATTTGGCAGTTAGACAAATGAAGATTCTGGATCAGGATCTGTTGCGAACCGTCGAATTCTAAACCGTGAATGAATCCACTAACCGTGCCGTTCTCAACGGTTACGTTGTTCTCGGTGGCATTAACGAGGATGCCTTCCCCGGCAGCGGTGGTTGCTTTCTGTTTCAAGGTGTGGCCACCCAGGTCGATGACGACGTCGGATGCCGCCACAGTAATCGCGGCGCCCGTACTTGACGTAGCGAAGTTTTTATCAAGGATGTAAGTGTCGGACTTAGTAATGGTAAACGGTATCGACGTAATAGTTGTTTGAGCAGATCCGGTGATCGCGGTAGCGGCGAACAGCAATGTCAATGAGATCTTAGTGATGACCTCGATTGCACTCCCACTGAGTCTGCGTTGCTTCGAAGATGTGATTGGATGAGAAAGCGTCTTCATTTTGGTAGATAAAAAGAATATCAGCTGAGGCGGAACAATCGATAGCACCTAAGGACTGTTGTTTTTAGTTCTGTCGAACTACTGAGGGGGCATCTCACGCAAAGCAGACGTCCTCCTTCTTCCCGTGCGCCCACAACGCTGGCGGATAGGTCGCCCCGTCTCGCCCTTCCGACTTCGCCCGGTCTCCCCCTTTAGCTACGTCGGACAAGTTAGCTACGTCGGACAGGTTGGTGAAAAGTGAAAGGTGATTTGGTGATGGTTAGCCAACTGGGATCTCGTGAATCGGGCAACAGACGGGATTTTCTGTCGGCTCGAGTCCTGACTTCTCATTTCTTAGCAAATTCCTCATAATTGCCGCCGACATGAAGATTCAATTGAAAGCGGTGGCGGCAACTCTCGCCGGCGTTGGCCTGGGCGCTGCCGCTATGAGCGGGCTCCAGGGCGGACAGGCTAAGCCGCCACCAGCATATGTGATCTCGAATATCGAGGTGACTGATCCGGCAGGATATCAGAAATATGGGGAGGCAGCAGCCGAAGTGGTTACGACTTACCACGGTAAAATTTTGGCGCGTGGCGGGAAAGCAGTGGTGTTTGATGGACGCGCTCCTCAGCGAGTCGTCGTACTTGAATTCCCAAGTTTAGCCGATGCGGAACGGTGGCGTTCTTCGCCAGAGTTCCAAAAGCTTAAGCCGTTACAGCAACAATCATCGAAGTATATCGAAAGCTTCGCGATTGAAGGCGTGCAGTAGGAAGACGAAGAAAAATCTCACGCAAAGACGCAAAGGCGCAAAGGGGGGCGGTGAAAAGTGATTGGTGATTGGCAGGCTTCGCGAATAGCCGACGTCCGTGGAGCGTGCCTTGCTTCCTCCTTCGCTAAAGTTATGGCATGGAAAGTCTCTGTTGCCTCTCTTAGCTCCCGTTTGGAATGATGGATGGACCTTATCTGCGTAAATCGGCGTTAATCTGCGGTCGGTCTGTCTTTCCCTTTGCGTCTTTGCGTCTTTGCGTGAGATTTTTCTTCGCTTCTCAAATGCTCTCAGGGATCTGGTACAAAGCCCGCCGCCGCGACCATGAGTACGGCTGTTAAAACCAGTGCTGTTCCGCTTAGTCGAAAGTGGCGCTGGCCACTGGAGGAACCGTTTCGGGATCTGCGAGTCAGATACGGGATCAAGATGGGGTTAGCCGGTATCCTCGCTATGTATGTCACCCAGGTTCTACGGTTGCCCCATGATAATTGGGCCATCTTGACGGTGCTGGTCATGATGAGCGGTCAGTATGTTGGTTCGATTGCCGTGAAAGCGATCTTGCGGGTGATCGGAACCATTGGCGGAGCAGCCATCGGGGTTTGGTTGGTCGGCGATTATACCTCCGCACCACTGATCTTTCTGCCGTTGTTTTTTCTGGTGTTGGCGATCACGAGCTATAAATACGGCCAGTTCGGTGTACGACAGACTCCTTATGCCTATTATCTGTTGGGTCTGACCACGCTCAGCGTCGTCACGAACGGGATCAGTACTCCTGATCAGGCGTGGCAAGTCGGCATCGATCGGTCCGAAGAGATTCTGGTCGGATCGACGGTCGCGCTCCTGGTATCAACGATATTATGGCCTCGCTCCGCCCGAGAAGAATTCGTCGCAGTCAGCGGCAAGAGCCTCAAGATGATTGGTGAACTGGTGTCGATTCAGACTGCCGCGTATGCGCGAGGAACCGAATCGCCCGCCAAAGTGGAAGAAATCCGGCAGACCTTTCTAGGGCAATTATCGGTTCTGCGGAATCTGCTGCAAGCGGGATCCATGGAGAGCACCCTTTTCTCTGCCCGGCTCTCTAATTACAATGGCTTCCTGGTTTCGTTGATCAGCCTATTTCAGGGATCCCTTTTACTTAGTCATTGGCGCAAGGTCGATGCTGCGATTGTCGAACAACTGCGGGTCGAACTGGAGTTAGTCAGCACCGCTATTTCTAAAGAAGTTAGTATTTTATCAGCGCCGCGCCGTCCCGGCGAAAGATTGGCTCCCGGTGATCTGCCAGAGGCCTTTTCCGCTCTGATACAAAAGATTGAGGCAGTTCGAGACCAGGGCTTCTTTCGCACCCAACCGCCGCAGGCAGCCATCGTTTTCGGCACTCATTTTGCCGCGCTTCGTTCTTTACGGGACGAACTCATCAATATCCGGGACTTGGCAGAAGGGTTACCGCGCGTTAATCAACCGTTGCCTGAAGCGAAACCCCATTGGGATTTGTTACCCCATATAGACTGGTTTTGGGTAAGGGTCGGCATTAAAGCCGGATTAGTCGGCGTAATTGCGATTACGCTGCTGAAATGGATCCATCCTCCCGGCCCGGGCGCACTTCCGCTCATGGCTTGGATCCAGACTGTGCTGACGAGACCGTTTGTCCGGGCAGGTGGCACCGGCGACCAGAGAGTTTTTCAAAATTCATTTCTCGGGTCTCTGGCTCTGATCGGTTGTACCATCGTGCTGCTGTTGACCACGCCGTTTCTCGCCAATTACCTGGTGATGAATCTGGCGCTGTTTGTAATTCTCTTCAGCATTGGATTTCTTACCGCCCGGACCCCGGGAATTAATTTCTGGATCCTGCTGTCCTATATAGGGATCAGCGTCTTCGTCGGGCTCAACCCGCAACAGCCAGTCGCTTCACAGGACATCATCGATGGGTTTATCGGACTGATGGTTGGAATGTTTGTCGGTGCATTGGTGGGGAGATTGATCTGGCCGGTTTTACCCCAAAGACTGTTAAAAGATAATCTGCTCGATCTCTTCGCCGGTATCCAAGCATTGCTGCGTGAAGATCCGTATCCGGAAAAGTTGAAAGCCCGCTTGATAATCCGGTCGGTGGAAGCACTGCTAGTAATTCACCGGATCCGGATGCATGGGTATTCTAAACAGGAGATGGCCGGTATCCGCGCTTTGCTTCGTGAGCTCCAGGCCTTGGTGCCTCGGGTCGGACATCTGGTTTCCTATCGCAAGAACCTGCCGGCAGCGGCTGAACCGCTGCTACGACCTGAACTCGAGCGGTTAGAGAACGAGTTCCATCAGATGTTGACCGCTTTTGCTGAGGCGTTTCGTCAAGGCGATTGCCGGCGTGACTATCCCACCCTGCAGGGAGCCTTGAGCGGAATGGATGAGACGGTTCAGCAGATCCGGCAGAGTGGAATATTAAACGTGCACAAGGTGACCGAGCCATTGAGAGTGCTGGATCTGGTGGGCCGCTACCATCTAGTCGCAGATGACCTGGAGGAGTGCGCGCGCTTGATTCGGGGGTTGCGGATTGACCGGTATTGGGGAGACTACGCGCTTTAAGGCGAGAGGTGAGAGGTGATTGGTGATTGGTGATCCGACTTCCGCCGTCGTCCCGTACGCCCACACTATGGCGGACAAGTCGCCCCATCTCCCCCCTTTAGCTACGTCGGACAGGTTGGTGAATCGAGACCCTGTTCCCGTGGGATCCAAAACAAGGTCGTTTTCCTGCCATGAGCCGGTGCGCTCAAACAAGGTTGTTATCCACGTTGTTCCGCAAGAGGTCGCAGCATTCGGCAAGGCTGCGACACCGGCATTGCGAGAGCTTAGCGAGCCGACGTTTCGCTTGCTGTGCCCTTAATATAGTTTGGTCTAACTCGATGGCCTTGGCTGCTGCTAGGTCGCGCCACAGACGGGCGGGCGGTTCCCCGCATGAGGCGGTTTCCTGAAGGGTTCGGATTTGCACCAGGTTGAACCCAGCCTGTTTGGCGTAGGCGATGAGCTGCAATCGCTTCAGTGTGCAGACGTCATAACGTCTGCGGCCGGCTACTCGGTGCGCTGCCGGCAGAAGTCCAATCTTTTCGTAGTAACGCAAAGTTGAAGGGCGGACCCCAGCCTCGAGAGCGAGTGCTGTAATAGTCAATTCGGCCATTTTTCTCCTTTACTTAAACATGGCTTCAACATGGACGGTCAGGCAAATGACTTCCGTCAACGGCGTTTTAAACTCAGTTGTAGCTTGGTCCGCGCGATGCTGGCTGGTACGCAAGAACCGCCAAAAGGCCTGCACCTTAGTCACAACACTCGTAACCGGATTGATACTCATGAACCACGAAGCCACAGCGCAGCAAATCTCTGGAAAAACTGCGCCCGGACTCACCTGTAACCTAAGCGGAATACCTCCTCAGGAAAAAGCGCGTTACGAGCGGCTGGTCGAGTCGCTCCGCCATGCGATCCAGAAAAGGCGTGAACTGACGGATGGCTATGCCTTCCTGATTGACACCCAACAAATTGATACCCGTCAGTTGGTTGAATGGGTGGAGTTGGAACGGAAATGCTGTCCGTTCTTCGGGTTCGAAGTCCGTTGGGACGGGCAAGACAATGCCGTCTGGCTCGATTTGACCGGACCTGAAGGCGTTAAAGACTTCATCATCGAGGAGTTTGGGTGCTGACCATAACCGAGGTCACGTCTTAACAAGAGCTGGGGGTGGTCCATCACTCCGCGGGCCGAATTCGAGGACGAGGACGAGGACAGCCTGCCCGACGTAGCTTGTGGTCTGTTAGGCGAACCTGCTCCTGGCCAGCGAAGTCGGGAGTACGAAGCGCCGTGTGAGCGCTGGGGCTTTTTTGACGCAATCAGGGGTTCAATCAGCGTCATATCTTCAAACAAGATTGAAAACTGGCGTATGAATTTACGGTGTTTGTTTTCCGCATTCCTGATTCTTTCGGCTATGAACGGTACTCAAGCTGCAACCAACGACGGCGATAGTGGGGGACTTTTGGGTGCGGATTTGGATCGGGCCCGATTGCAGGCGGACTATTTTCGGTTCTTCAATCTAGAACCGGTAGGGCCGGCTCAACCTTTGGAAAATGGGGAACAGCTACTCGCTTTCAAGCCGTCCGGAGCCGCTTTCCGGGACCTGGTAACGATCTATGTCGAGACCGATCCGAAAGGCTTGATCTCAATGCTCCGAGTAGTGATCGCGCGATCGTTCTTCGACGATCCGCGGAACGGTGTGTACGCTCGCGATTTAATCAAGAGTTCCTTACTGAATGGCGTAAACGAGAGTGATGCAGGCAACCTCAAAGGACTCGCTGACGAGATTCAATTCCGGAACTTAAAGGGCACTTTGTTGGTCCGCTCCGAGCTCCCAACCCTGCCGGCGGTGCCGTCTGCCGCTTACTTAGTCGTGAATGGGACAACTTCGGCATGGGAAACGACATTCTCTTCGAGCAAGATCAAGCTGACCAATGAAACCGAGGAAAATCGTCCGGCATTGGTGATCGAGATCCGAGGGAAGTGATCGGCCGAAAAGGCGGAGAGGTGAGAGGTGATTGGGCGGCGCTTCGCCGAACAAAACTACGGGAGGCGAGGACAGGCGACAGGGCGGAGGGTCGTCTAGTAGTGGACTTAGTGGACGGACTGGACCAAGTGGACCTAGTGGACTTAGTGGGACTTGGTGGATCTAGTGGTGGATCTAGTGGTTCTTTTGCAGGGTCGTGGTCTCTATCTGCGTCAATCCGCGTCCATTTCACCCCGGAGAATTTCGGGGCTGCGGTTAGAAGTTTGTTTTTATCTTCGCGTTTATTCGCGTCGATTCGCGAGTCCGGATTCGACGTCCGAGGGAAGTGATCGGCCTCGAGGTGTAATCAGGATAAGTAAAACGCAAGGGAGTGCCTCACCGCAAAACGACATAAAGAAATAAAATAATGGCAAAAGTTACGGGATTGTCCGGTAATGAAATTTACTGCTTATCATTAAAAAATTATACGGCAGGTGAATTGGTCGTAGGCAACAGCGTAAATTCAATGGGCTTTCTTGGCGGCATGGCCGCTGGTTTTAAGGGCATGGCGGGTGGCGAAATCACGCAAGTCACGCAGGCGATTGAGGAAGGCCGCCTCAACGCGTTTGATCGCATGGTTGCAGAAGCAAAGCAGCACGGCGCTACCGGCGTGGCTGGCGTCACCAGCGAGCTTAAGGATTTTGCCGGCAATACCGAATTTCTTTTCGTGGGCTCCTGCGTGGAGGGAAAAGGCCCCGAGAATTCCGACTCCGGTAATTTTTTCTCCAGCGCCGGTGATGCCCAGGAACTGTACTGCCACATGGACGCGGGTTATCAGCCTATCCAGCACGTCTTTGGCAATATTTCTTATCTCATGGGGATCGGCGGCGGCATAATGGGCAGTTTTAAAGCCATGGCGCGCGGTGAGATCAAGGAATATAGCGACGTTTTTAACGCCACCCGCCATAAGGCTCTGGACCGAATGGTTGCGCAGGCTAAATCCTGCAACGCTAATGCGGTGGTGGGTGTCCGTACGAAAATCATGCTCTGGCATGGCACGCATGAAATGCTGATGACCGGCACCGCCGCCCGCCACAGCGCCTTGGCAGTCGCCGCTGACAGCGTCCCCGTAACCAGCGATTTAACTGGCGAAGAGTTGTGGGCGATGACCGCGCTCGGTTATGCACCGGTAAAATTGTTGATTTCCGCTTCGATTTATTCTCTCGGCGTGGTTGGTGGCCTTAAAAGCGCGTTCAAATCGTTTACCAAAGGTGAAATCAACGATCTGACAACCCTCATCCACGAAGCGCGTGAAGTCGCGATCGGCCGCCTGAAAAGTGAAGCGGATGCTCTTGGCGCAGATGAAGTGGTCGGCGTTAAAACCTATATCGCCGAACTGGGCGGCCATCTGGTCGAATTCCTGGCCATCGGTACGGCGGTTAAGAAAAACGGGGGCGTTACCGTAAAAACTCCCGCGTTACCGGTCCAGGCTATCGTGCAGGATAAAGATACCTGGATCGAGGGCGCCTTCGGATTTTCGCTTGATCGTGACGAATAGAGCGCTTCGCGAATAGCAGATAGTTACAAGAAGGACGCTAGTTAGGCAGCGATTCAAAACAAACTCGGAACTTTGCTTCCTTTGCTACCTTCTGTTCAAAATTGGGGTTTGTGAACTTCCTGTTCGGGTGCCGCTCGTCGACAGATTCTTAGAATGGAAATTATATCATGAAACAGCTTTTGGCTCGGGTACCGGCTATCATGACGGCAGCTTTTTTTCTTGGTTCGTGCGTGGCCGAGCAGCCACGAGGTGTCGCGTATAACGAGGCGGCTTTTGCTGGTTACGGAGGCTCCGGATCGGGTCAGGTCATGGGGCGAGCGGTCATTCGCGGTAACCCTGTGAGAGTGGCAGCTAACACCATCGTGGCTCTGATGCCCATCAACGCCTATACCACAGAGATCGTGCAACGATCTTACGCCGGGCATGAACACCTCCAGGAAGCGGATCCTCGCCTTCAGAAGTACGTGCGCGAGGTGACGAGCGATGGTGACGGTAATTTCGTGTTCCGCAACGTGCCTCCGGGCAACTATTATGCGAGTTGCGATGTCACCTGGTGGGACGTGTCTTACAACACGGACAGCAGCGGCAATCAAGTGGAGGCTAACCTTAACTACGATCAATGGATCTATGCCAAGGTTTCGGTAAGAACCGGCCAAAACGCGACAGTGGAGTCTTGGGATCACGGACAGGGCGGATGACGCCGCAGAGCCAGGTGAATCAAGTGATTGGTGATTGGTGAAATGTGATTGGTGATTGGTGATTGGTCTGCGGGATCCGAACCAGCCCTGAACTTTGCTTTCTTTGCTTACCGCTTGGCTATCACCGATCGTGATAGCTTATCCAAAGGAGCGATTATTGCTGGCGCCGTTCTGCAGCGATTCTGGCTCATGAAAAATCCACTAGCGATCATGAAGAAAAGCTCGATGCGAGCCATGTTACTCGTGCCGGTGATTGGGTTCCTAGCGTTTACTGGATGTTCCAGCATCGACGGTACCGCTACCCGCAATCAAGCCAGCAAAACCGGCGTGAACGCCGCGTTTGTCCAATCCGAAGCGCAGTCGGCTACGGCTGAGGATAATGATCCGGACCCGGGCTACGAATGGTTCTATTAATTCCGGCGCTTCGCGAATAGCCAAGCGAAGCGCATGACAGATGACAAATGACAAATGACAGATTGCGCTTCGCGAATAGCAGATAGCCACTAAAAGGACGTGAGCCAGGCAGCGATTCAAAACAAGCGCTGAACTTTGCTGACCACGGCCTCGCAAGCGAGGCAACGCTCCACGGCCAAGGAACGTTAAAAAAAATCGACCAAAAATCGCCGTCTTAATCTTGGCGTCTTTGCGGCCCTGGCCGACATAGCTAAAGGGGGAGATGGGCGCGTCTGCTTTGCGTGAGATTTATTGGCCCGGCTACCATCAACTCCATTTCTTCCCGAGTTCATCAAGTCCAGCCTTCTGGAGGTCGTCCGGGCTCATCACGACCCTAAATTCGACACTGGCATTGAAAGTGAGGAACCAAGGCTCGGCTAAGGCCGGAATCTTTGATGGATCAGCCATGTCGACGATCATGATGGCGCCGCGAGCGCCGTGTTGTTCTGTAAAGTATATGGCTTCTGGTTTCGTCTCATCAATGATGCGGCCAAGTTTTTGACCGGCAGTTCCGTCTTTGACCGCAGCATTGAAAGATTCGTGGGGGACCGAGATATGGAGCATCATTCGCATACGCGCTAATCCTGACAGGGAGAGGTAGAGGAATCTAGCGATTTCACAGCTCCAACGGCGGTGAGAGGTGATTGGTAGATTGAGAACCGGTTCCGCGGACGAGCGGGAGCTCGTCCCTACCGTTTGCTCAGGGCAGCTGCAGCTTCGGGTGGCAGCTGCCCAAGGTGATCCGAGACACTAAGGATTGCTTGAATCCTCGAGGCTCTGTGACAATCAACGGGTCATTACTTGGCGACCTTTACGTCGAAAGTCACCGTATTGTCTCCCCCGGCGTTCTTAACGACGAACTTGTAGGCCCCATCTTTCGCCGGCGTGATTTTCACCGAACACTTAGGCCCGGGCGAGTCGTCTTTGCCGACTTCCTTGCCGGTCCCGTCGTAGACGTACAAGTGCACGTCGGTGTTCTTGGTGCCGTCCGTCGTGGCTTCGAACTCTTTCCCCGCGGTGAAGGACAGGAGATAGGCGACCTCGCCCTTGTCTTTCATCTCGACATTCTTGCCCTTGAAATCCGCCCCGTTGCCCAGGTTGGTCGGCTCCTGTGCGGGACACAGTGTGGCGAGCGCGAATACAGCCGCTGCTGCGGCGACTAACCGAGTAATCGATATCATTCCAATCTCAAAGCGTCTAACGTGCCAACGTTCATTCGCGGTAGATAATTGGTTCGGCTCCATCGGGATCAGCAAAGTGTCGCGTCGAATGTGGGCAGCAGGCATCCGCAAGCCGCGAGTAATGGTGGTGCGGAAGCTCGCAAAGAGCGAGCATGGAGGGGAGAAGTGAAAGGTGATTGGTGATTGGCAGCGCTTCGCGAATAGCAGATAGACTCGAACCCTTGCAGCATTCTCAACCCCGCGGACGCGGGGTGCAATTCGGACTTGGCACAATACTTCCCCACTCCAATACTCCGTCACTCCGCGTGGCCGGATTCGAGGACGAGGACGACGACGAGGACGAGGACGATTAAGAGGGCATAGGTTATTCAATATCTTGGGTTCGACCGCCGATCCTCGCCGGCAGAACGTCAACGTTAGTTCTCCATCCTGTACAGCAATGAGAGGGGCGATTCCGATTCTTTATAGGATCCGATCGAAGATCAGCGTGGGATCGCCTTTGTAGATCCCGAGTTGTCGTCTGGTGAATCCGCACTTCTGTGCGACCCGAATAGAGGCATGATGCTCTGGGTGAATCAGGCAAGCCACCGGCGAGGATCCGAAGCGCTCACGTCCCCAATCCAACACGGCTTGCACCGCCTCAGTCGCATAGCCCAACCCGTGCTTCGATGGTTTGAGTACCCAGCCCACTTCTACGGCTCCAAGCGGAGGCTCTATCTCGCGCTTGGAGTCTGAGAATCCAACTTCCCCAACGAACTCGCTGGTGGCTCTTTCTTGCACTACCCAGTATCCGAAGCCGAGCAACGACCAGTGACCCACGTATCGAAGCAACCGGGCCCAGCATTCTTCCGCCGTCAGTGATTTTCCTCCGATGTATCGCGTGACCTGGGCGTTGCTCCATAACTCGGTCACATTTGGGGCGTCCTCGAGGGTATGGCCCCGCAACTTGAGTCGCTCCGTTTCTATAACCGGAACATCCGGTGGGCATGGACTGGGAAAAGGCATCGCTTCGCGAACAGCAAATAGCAGATAGCAGATGAGGAATTCAAGGAGTTCCAGGAGCGCGGGTCGACCCTGTTCTTTACCGATCACCAATCACTAGTCACCCTCTTCCCTTTGCGCCTTTGCGTGAGATTTATTCCGGTTGGAGCAGACTATAGCTCAGCCTGCGCCGAAAATATCTCGGTCCGTGTGAATCAGCGGTGATGAACGGCAAATCGATTTCGTAATCTTGAGTTTGGGAAAGGCTTAGGCTGGCTCGCTGCGCAGTCTCGGAGATTCGTCGAATTACCAACGGATCCTTGGAGAGATCTTGTCCGAAAGCCAAGCGACATTCAGCGAGAATCCATTTTTTAATGCGTTCGGCTAGATCGGTTGGCATGGCGAAATCCAAGGGCAAGCGTAGCAAATGTGCAATCTCAATCGAAAAGGGCGAGGGGAGGCGGTGAGAGGTGAGAGGTGAGAGGTGAGAGGTGAGAGGTGAGAGGTGATTGGTGATGGTGATTGGTGATTGGTGAAAGGTAAAAGTGGGACATGTCGAGTGTTTCGATGAATGGACACCAACCGGCCAGAAATGCTCTTTTGGCTAGTAGTGGCCACAGTGATTTATGCCTAAGCTACACGGCAATGACATTCGATAGGTTTCTTGGTGAGTTTAAGGGAAAATTGGAACTCCAAACTTTCTTGGATCGCTACGGTAGATGGCGTCCGTTTGTGAACTTGCTGGGATGGATAACGTTGTTCATCGCCTTACCAGCGCAAGGGCAAGGCGGCGGAACGCATACGACGCTTGAGCAGGTCAATCAGGCGGTCCGGGACACCCAAAGACTCTGTGAAGATCAAATTGAAAAAGGTGCGGTTCCAGGTCTCGCGATTGCCGTCGTATTTCAGGATCAAGTCGTTTATTCAGCGGGCTTCGGTGTGCGTGATGTCAATACCCGGGAACCGGTGAATGCAGACACTGTGTTCCAGTTGGCATCGTTATCCAAAGCTATTGGCTCAACCGTCGTAGCGGAACTTGTCGGCGAAGGTAAGATCTCCTGGGACTCCAGAATCAACGATCTTGATCCCGATTTTGTGATGTACGATCCCTGGGTGACACGCGAAATCACGATTCGTGATTTCTACGCGCATCGCAGTGGCCTACCGGCAAACGCAGGCGCTTCGCTCGAAATTCTGGGATTCAATAGAGAGCAAATTTTGCATCGGTTGCGCTATCAAAAGCCGAATAGTAGTTTCCGTTCTCATTGGGCCTATACCAATTTTGGTGTTACGGAGGCCGCCGTTGCCGCCGGCAAGGCGTATAACCTGACCTGGGAAGACGCCTCAGAGCAAAAGCTCTACCGACCACTCGGCATGAATTCTACCAGTTCGCGCTATGCCGATTTTTCTGCGGGGACGAACAAAGCACTCGGCCACGTGCAGGTCGATGGCAAGTGGGTCCAAAAATATAAGCGCGATCCGGATCCGCAATCCCCGGCTGGCGGAGTCAGCTCATCGGTCAACGACCTCGCCAAGTGGATGCGGTTACAGCTCGCGAATGGGCAATTTGAGGGCAAACGGATCGTCGATGAAAACGCGTTGGCAGAAACCCATTCACCGCAGATTTTCATGTGGTTCGATCCACTGAACGGGTTGCCTTTGTTTTATGGGCTTGGTTGGATCGTCAGTTACGATAAAGAAGGGCGGTTGCACCTTTGGCATACGGGAATATTCACGACGGGGGCGGCAACCATCGTACAGCTAGTTCCGTCGGAACAATTGGGCATTGTCATCCTCACCAACGCTTTCCCGCCTGGCGTTGGGGAAGGGCTCGCCCGTACGTTTAGCGATGTTGCGTTGTACGGGAAGGCCACGCAGGATTGGGTCGCCTATTTCAAAAAGATGTATTCAAACCCGGCTGCGCTCGGTGTGGGAACCGACTACTCCAAACCGCCCGCGGCGCCCGGACCTGCGCTGGCGACCAGTGCGTACGTCGGGACCTACACCAACGACTTGTATGGAGAGATTCAGATCATCGAACAGGACGACGGACTCGCAATGGTTGAGGGCCCGTCCAAGTTGACTTTCCCACTAAAGCATTATGCCCGCGACCTATTCACCTGTGACAACACAGAAGGCGAAACCAGCGGAGTTGGCTTTACTATTGGTGCGGACGGGAAGGCGACGACCGTGGTGGTTGAGGAACTCAACTCACAAGGCGACGGGACGTTTAAACGCGGATCCGCTGAGGATAGATGAGATGAAACCACCGAAACATCTACGGGTTGGTTTAATTGGTTGTGGAAATATATCCGATATCTACCTGACAAATGCCCCCCTCTTTAAAAACCTTAAATACGTTGCCTGTGCCGATCTTAAGGATGATGCAGCGGCAAAGCAGGCTAACCAGTATGGCTTGCGACACGATAGCATCACGGGTCTGCTGACCGCTTCCGATATCGACGTGGTATTGAATTTGACCGTTCCTAACGCGCACTATGAAGTGTCCGCGCTGGCCCTTGGTTCGGGGAAACATGTCTACTCCGAGAAACCCATTTCCACATCCGTCGAAGAGGGACGGTCGCTTCTAACCACGGCAGAGAATCTGGGTCTACGGGTAGGGGCAGCACCGGATATCATTCTTGGGCCGGGCACTCAGGTAGCTAAGTCTCAGGTTAGTGAAGGACAAATCGGTGAAGTGGTGACAGCGGTCAGCTGCGTTATGAATAGAGGAATGGAGCATTGGCACCCGAATCCGGCCTTCTTTTACCAGAAAGGGGCGGGTCCAGTGCTCGACGTCGGCCCTTACAACATCGCTTCTCTGACTGCCATTCTGGGTCCAGTTCGTTCGGTGCGCGCCACGGGCCGGATTGGTTCGCAAGAGCGTTTGATTACGGCGCCTGGCGCCGCTCATGGTACGACCATTAAAGTGGAAACACTTACCTCGGTTAACGCGCTACTGACCTTTTGCTCCGGAGCCGAGGCCACCTTTTTGGCGAGTTGGGACGTTTGGAGTCATGGAATGCGTCCGACAGAGATTCATGGAACGCGGGGTTCATTAAGAGTGCCAAACCCGAACTGGTTTGATGGGACCGTCGAGATTTATCGCGACACAGAGTGTGGGTGGGTTTCTCTGGAACCGTCTACCGCTAGAATGGGAGAACCAAACTATCACTGGGGCGGCGGTTACTATGCCAACTATCGGGGCGCCGGCTTGGCCGACATGGCCCGGGCAATACTCGACGATCGTCCTCATCGCTGCTCTGGCCGGTTTGCTTTGCATACCCTCGCGGTTTTGGCGGGCATGATTGAGTCTGCTGAGAACGGCAGCGTTGTCGAACTGCAGGATAGTTGTGAGATCCCCGCTCCATTAACGGATATAGAAGCAGATAACCTCTTCATCTAATCATCAATGTTACCGTTCGAGCTAAACCATGGCTAAACTAGGATTGCTCTCTCGAGAGTTTCCGTCCGACTCTCTGAATTCCAACCTCGAAGCGATTGCGGCCACCGGGGCGGAGGCTGTGCAGTTTGATTTAGCGTCTGCGGTGGACCACACGTTTCCAGCCGAACTCTCCGAGGTAACCGTCCGGACTATTAACGCCGGTTTCTCTGAGCGACAACTCACCATGGCAGCGCTTTCCGGTACCTACAATATGATCGACCCTGATCCCCAAGCGCGAGCCGCAGGCGCAGAAGGTTTGAACCGCGTGATTGGTTGGGCGCCAAGGCTGGGAACAGATGTGGTCACGCTATGCACCGGGTCGCGCCACCCCAGCAACATGTGGCAAAAACATCCGGACAACGACACACCTGAGGCCTGGGCCGACCTATTGGTACAAATAGAGAAGGCGGTGCGCACCGCTGAAGAATATGGAGTAACCCTCGGCGTCGAACCGGAGATCGGGAACCCCATTAATTCCGTGCACAAAGCTCGCCGGTTGCTCGATGAGGTTAAGTCGCCCCGGTTGAAGATTGTCATGGACGGCGCCAACATTTTTCAGCGCGGACAATTGTCACAAATGCACGCAGTACTCGACGAAGCCTTTGAACTTTTGGGCCCAGATATCATTTTGGCGCATGCAAAAGATCTTGATAAGGACGGAGAGGCTGGGCATGTGGCAGCTGGGCGGGGGCGACTCGACTATCCGTACTATATGGACCTAATGCAGAAATCCGGTTTCACAGGCTCGATCATTCTACACGCGCTGAAACCGGGCGAAGCCAAGGACCGCCTTGGGTTTGTTCGCGGCATCGCGCCGGCAGGCTATCTTGTAGCTCGCCGGAGGCTCGCTACCGAATAGCCAATAGCCAATAGCCAATAGCCAAGGCGCGATCGACCAACCCAACGCTACTTGGCTATCGGCTATTCGACGAGCTTCAGGCGAGATCGAACCGATCGAGGTTCATCACCTTGGCCCATGCAGCCACAAAGTCCTGGACGAACTTATGCTGCGCATCGCTGCTGCCGTAGACCTCGGCAAGCGCGCGGAGCTGGGAGTTCGATCCAAAGACAAGGTCAACCACGGTGGCCGTCCACTTCAGGTCGCCTGAGCTGCGATCGCGTCCTTCCAGTACGCCTTCTGTCGAAGACTTCTGCCACTTCGTGCCCATGTCGAGCAGGTTGACGAAGAAGTCATTAGTCAGAGTCTCAGGCCGCTTCGTGAAGACGCCGTACTGGGTATGACCATAGTTCGTACCGAGTGTTCGCAGGCCACCGATCAGCACCGTCATTTCGGGCGCGGTCAGGGTCAGCAGTTGCGCCTTGTCGATCAGCAGGTTGGCAGCAAAGACCTCAAGCCCAGGGTGAATATAGTTGCGGAAGCCGTCTGCGCGCGGTTCGAGAACGGCAAACGACTCCACATCGGTCTGCTCTTGCGACGCATCGGTGCGGCCAGGCGCGAAAGGAACTTTCACGCCGTGACCGGCCTTCCTCGCCGCAGCCTCCACCGCAGCCGAGCCCGCGAGAACAATGAGATCGGCCAGAGAAATCTTCTTACCGTCCTTCTGCTCGGCGTTGAACTCCTTCTTGATCGCTTCGAGCTTGCTGAGCACGGGCGCTAACGTTCCGGGCTGATTTACTTCCCAGTCTTTCTGCGGAGCAAGGCGGATGCGCGCGCCGTTAGCTCCGCCGCGCTTGTCACCGCCGCGGAAAGTGGAAGCGGAAGCCCAGGCCGTGGTAACGAGTTGCGAGATGGACAAGCCGGAGGCGAGAACCTTGGCCTTCAGGGCGTCGATGTCCTTGTCAATGACCAGCTGATGATCGGCAGCGGGAACTGGGTCCTGCCAGATCAGCGCTTCAGCCGGCACCAGCGGGCCGAGGTAGCGGGCGCGCGGTCCCAAGTCGCGGTGCGTCAGCTTAAACCAGGCGCGGGCGAAGGCGTCGGCGAACTGGTCTGGATTCTCGTAGAAGCGCCGTGAAATCTTTTCATAAACAGGATCGAAGCGCAGGGAGAGATCGGTAGTCAGCATGGCCGGCGCGTGACGTTTGGATTGGTCATGCGCATCCGGCACGGTACCGGAGTCGCCCTTCGGCTTCCACTGGTACGCGCCAGCCGGGCTCTTAGTCAGCTCCCAGTCATAGGTAAACAGGTGGCTGAAGAAGTCGTTACTCCACTTCGTCGGCGTACTGGTCCAGGTGACCTCCAGGCCACTGGTGAACGCGTGCGCGCCCTTGCCCGTGCCAAAGCTGTACTTCCAGCCGAGGCCTTGCTCCTCAACCGAAGCATTTTCCGGCTCAGGTCCCACGTGGGAGCTGGGGCCGGCGCCGTGGGTCTTGCCAAAGCTGTGGCCGCCCGCAATCAGGGCAACGGTTTCTTCGTCATTCATCGCCATGCGACCGAAAGTCTCACGAATATCCTTGGCCGCTGCGATCGGGTCCGGCTTGCCTTCAGGGCCTTCCGGGTTGACGTAAATCAAACCCATGGTGGTGGCACCGAGCGGATTTTCGAGATCGCGTTCGCCGGAATAGCGTTTGTCGGTACCTAGCCAAGCGGTCTCGGCGCCCCAATAAACGTCTTGATCCGGTTCCCAAACATCCGCACGGCCGCCTCCGAAACCGAACGTCTTGAAGCCCATTGTTTCCAGGGCGACGTTGCCGGAGAGGATCATCAGATCGGCCCAGGAAATCTTTCTGCCGTACTTCTGCTTGATCGGCCAAAGCAGCCTGCGCGCTTTGTCGAGGCTGACATTGTCCGGCCAACTGTTGAGGGGCGCGAAGCGCTGCTGCCCTCTGCCGCCGCCGCCGCGACCGTCCCCGATCCGGTAGGTGCCTGCACTGTGCCACGCCATGCGAATGAACAAAGGTCCGTAGTGCCCGAAATCGGCCGGCCACCAGTCCTGTGAATCTGTCATCAGGGTCTTGAGGTCCTGAATCACGGCGTCCAAATCAAGGCTTTTGAACTCTTGGGCGTAATCGAATTCCTCGCCCATCGGATCCGACAACGACGAGTGCTGATGCAGAATTCCCAGGTTCAGCTGTTCGGGCCACCAATCCCGGTTCGACGCTCCTACGCCATTGGCGTGATGGAACGGACACTTGGCTTCAGTCTGCGTTTTTATTTCCTCTGACATGACTCTCCTACAGTTTGTGGGTGACGTATCACACACGCCACGCTTACTCGAAATTACTCAATGGAATGCGTTTTGGAATCCGCGTTTGTCTCTAAAAGCGATGCATCATGGGATCTGCTAGTTCCAATACATATTTCCCATTCGACGCATAGGCATTGCCTATGGGTTGGACGCTGCGGGTTGGCCTGTGTTCCTCCCCCGGCTGTCCGGTATGTCACGAATTTGTCACGAGCGAGGATAGGAGTTCGAGGATTGCAGGAGGTGGCGGCTCCTGGGCGTGGCTCAAATCCGGCGCGGTCCAACCCTCGAAGGTGGCGGCCTATCGGCGCGCCGAGATTTTCGCCCTACCGACGATGGGCTTGGCGAGCGGCTGCTGCTTTCTATAATCTACTGTACTTACGAAGCCTCGTTTTGTTATCGTGCGCAGCTGGTGAAGTTCCTAGCGATATTTGTCATCGCTTTACCTGCTTCAGGCTTGCGGGCGCAGGACTCGCTCAAGCCCGTTGGCCACGCAACAAGCAAGAGCGGTGAGAACCGGACAGCGATTCCAAGTTTGACCCCGGCACCTTTTGATCGATTGCAGTAATCGATCGCAGCTTGGTTAGCAGGTTATCGCAAACAACATCTGATACGATCTAAACAAAGAATAAAACAAATGCCATCAGAAGACTTGCGTGAGCAACTAGATCTCATTGGCTCGATTCAGCCGGCGCTCCACGTACCCCAAAACTGGAACTATGAATCTTCAGGGCCGATGTACAAAGCCTATATGCACCCGCCCCACGACGTGGGTGGTCAGTTTGATGTCCCAGTCTATTACGAAGAAAAGGAAGAGGAAGAGTGGGAACTTAACACTTACGTCACCTGCGAAGTGCTAGGCTGGAGAGGCGCCTGGACGGCCGAGGAGAGACGGCGCCGGGCAGATAATGATTTGGGTTATACCCTTTACCTGGGCATGCCGTACTACGCACGCTGGATTTGGGCGGCAGCTAAGATGCTGGTCGACAAAAAGCATATTTCGTTGGCCGAACTGCAGGAAAAAATTGCGGAGGTTAGGTCCCGTTATGGCAAAAAATAAAACTGCTGACGGGCCCAGTGCCGCTGAGACGGGTGCGCTTTTCAAGGTGGGTGACCAAGTTCGAGTGAAGGATATGCCGTATATGTTCTACACCCGTTCCCAGTTATATACGCGTGGCGTGGTAGGGACGATTGCCGCTCTCACCTACAAGGACCTCATCCCGGAGGAGGAAGCCTTCAACTGGGATGGGCGCATCGAGCAATACTACATTGTGCGATTTCGCCAGAAGGATCTTTGGCCGGAGTACGCGTTCGACAACGATACGTTACAGACTGAGTGCCCTCATCGATACCTAGAACCGGCAAGCAACTGACGGGACACAAGCAAGAAAAGGAGATTATATGAGCCATACACATACTCACGGAAATTCTGGTGACGCCCATCATAAAGCGGCCCCGATGGTGGACGAAATAACTGATTACGAGGTGTTGGAGATTGCCGTACGGGAGCTTGCGATCGAGCACGGCCTTTTCACCGCGGAGGATCACCGCAGGTTCACGGAGTGGGCGGAATCGATCGGACCAGCTGCGGGCTCTCGCATGGTCGCGAAAGCATGGACCGACCCCGCTTTCAAGGCCCGTGCCTTGGAGGACGGCGTCAAAGCCTGCAAGGAACTTGGCGTCGACTGGGCGGAACCGACGGGATTAGGCACTCCCAGCGATTACATGGAATTTCACCTGCTTGAAGATACGCCAACCCTGCATCACGTGATTGTGTGCACGCTCTGCTCATGCTATCCGCGCCCGTTGCTCGGCATGTCGCCGGAATGGTACCGGTCAACTAACTACCGCCGGAGGTTGGTCCGCTGGCCCCGTCAAGTCCTGTCGGAGTTTGGTTTGATCGTGCCGCCCGAGGTGGAGGTACGCATCGAGGACTCGAACCAGAAGTGCCGTTTTATGGTTCTTCCGGTCCGACCTGAGGGGACCGAGAATTGGACAGAGGAGCAACTGGCGGCGATTGTCACACGCGATTGCATGATTGGCGTGGCCTTGCCGAAACCAGGAAGGACGGTAGACGTTCACCCAATCCATAACGCGCGACGGCCGGTCAAGAGCTCCCATGAGGAGGCCGCGAAATGAGCGCGGACCTTCAAGCGTCCCGGGACCGCATCGGGCTATTGGAGCTCATGCGCAATCAAGACAAGACGTGGGAGGCGCTTGCGCCGAGGTATGGCGTGACCAATCCGAATCCACCGTGGAAAACGAGTCTTACCGCAATGTGCGATTGCCTCGCGGACAGCGGGGCACTGCCAGCGCTGGAACGGCGGAACGCTGAGGATGAGCTCGCAGAGACCCTATATGGCGACGTTCCTTCGCCAGAACGTCAGTTGCTCGCACTTGTCCATACCATGGTTAAGCGCGGTCTGGTCGCCGAGACGGATCTGGCCAGCCGAATGAGTCTGGTTCGAGCGCGGCTGGAAACGGTTTAAGGCGGCGACATTGCATCAGATCCACAGTTTCCGAAACCGGATCATCGGCATTTATGGGTTTTTAGCGGCCGCTAACCTGGGTGCCTGGGTGTGGGCCATCCTCGCGTTCCAGCAAAAGCCGATTCTGCTGGGAACGGCTCTCCTGGCCTACACCTTTGGCCTTCGGCATGCTGTCGATGCCGACCACATCGCAGCGATCGACAACGTTACTCGCAAGTTCATGCAGGATGGAAGGAGACCCGTGTCGGTGGGGTTCTACTTCGCTTTCGGGCATTCGACGATCGTCTTAATTGCCGCGTGCGTTGCCTACTGGACTGCTTCGACCGCCGGGCAACATTTTGAATTTCTAAAGGTCATGGGAGGCATAGCTGGAACCTGTGTTTCTGTTTTTTTTCTGTTTGCCATCGCTCTAATGAACCTGCTGATCCTGCGAGGCGTTTATCGCGCTTTCAAACAAGTGTCGGCAGGACGGAACTATCCCGAGCAAGACGCAGACATTTTCAAAGGGAACGGATTTCTGGCACGGCTGTTAGGGCCGCTTTTCAAGTTACTATCGCAGCCGTGGCAGATGTTTCCGATTGGCCTTTTGTTCGGTCTGGGATTTGAAACGGCAACCGAAGTTGCTCTGCTGGGAACGTCGGCTTCGGCGGGAGCTAAAGGCGTGTCTTTCCAGGAAGTGATGGTGTTCCCGGCACTCTTTGCTGCTGGAATGACGCTGGTAGACACTACGGATGGCATTTTGATGATCGGGGCCTACGGATGGGCGTTTCTTAAACCAATTCGGAAGCTCTACTACAATTTGACGATCACTTCGGTATCTGTACTAGTGGCTCTCATCGTCGGAGGAGTCGAAGCGGTTGGGCTAATTAAGGATCAATTCAACCTTACGGGCGGAGTCTGGGAGTTCGTTGGGATGCTCAATGATAATTTTGGGACCTTCGGCTACTTCATTATCGGCGTTTTTATCCTTAGTTGGATCGGGTCGATGATCTTCTATCGAGTCAAGGGTTACGACCGAATCGCGTCCACCAGAGTGACCAGCGATTGAAACAGAGAAATCTCACGCAAAGACGCAAAGACGCAAAGGTAAGAATCGAAACGCGTGCCATTAGAGGGAGAGAGCAACCGTCAGCCAAAAATCCGTTAAACCCTGTATGGTCAGTTCATCGAGTCCTTCGTGTCTTTGTGCACTGGTCCGCGCTCCTAGTATCGCGGCGCGATATTAGGTCTTTGCGTTTTACCGCTGGCGGCAGATGGTTAGTTCGTCAGCTTACGACATAGTTGGCGGAATGCGGCTTTTGACCAGGAGGGTACAACCGCGTCGAGGCTTGCCGCGGTTGTCCCTCATCGGGCGCCGACTTGTTGCTTTAGGCTTCTTATTGGCGCTGGACGTTATCCGCGGCGGTTGCTAACTGCATCGCGAGCTCAAAGAAACCCTGGCTTTGGCCGTGGAAAAGGCCGTCAGCCGTGAAGGACTTGACGGTGGCGACGGCGCCTCCTAGGGCGGTGGAGGTAGGGCGTATCACCGAGCAAGGAGGCAAGGTTTCCCCTTCAAGAAAGTCACATGGCTCAGGCTGAATCTTGTTGGTCTGGGTGAGCTCTAGCATCAGATGGAGCTTGGCCAGCGTCGCTGGATCATTTAGATCCGGAAAGGTTAGTCCGGTTTCGGGATCGACCACACCAGCCAACGGCTGAGATACGGCATTACCCGCTTTGTCATGCCACAGCGAAAAGTGATCAATCTCAACCCCGCCAATACTCAGCAAAATCCGCAGAACTTCCTCACTGCTTGCTTTGAGTGCCAACGTTGGATAGAGACTGGTGCCGCCCTGCTCAATAAACGCGAAGTGAAATCCGGCGGTGTTAGCAATTGCTTGAATCCGCAGCGCCGGGGAACCGGCGGGAATTGGGGGCGTCGGCACCACCACAGTTGGAGGGGTATCACTATCGTTTAGCGGCACGGCCGGTTCATTCGCAATGGTAAAGGGCCCCTTCAAGATCGCGCCTAAATCCGGATTTTCTCCGCTACGATATCGGGTATACCAACCGAGATCTACGTTGAGGTTTAGAAGGTTTGTGAGCCGTTTGCCAATTTTTGTCTTGTCGACTCCGGTCGCGGTACTGCCCGGCAAAATTCGAAATTGATCAAGGTTGACTGGCTCGGCGCCATGGGTCCGTAAATAAGCGTTCAGGAAAGCGGCATGACTCAATTCATCGTCGTTATTATCGGTAATATATTGTGGCATATCGCCATCGAGATTTTGCAACGCCATTTTGTAAGGAGGATTTCCCGTGTTCGGAGGACCGTCGTTAGGGGCGGTGGCTCCACCCAGCTCATTGTATTGGGTCCAGAGATCGCTTTCGACAATTTCGGCCCAGGCCGCGAATCTAAGCAGATCCGCATCACCTTTGCTGAGTTTGTTTGAGGACCTGGTTCCTTGCCCTTTTCCTTCGCTCACTAGTAAGGCGCTGGCGGGCAATAGGGTGGCTCCAACAATGCCCAGGCCTCTCAGAAAGGAGCGTCGTGGTAGGAGGTTAGGCCCGTTCGACGCCATTGATTGGTTGGGATTTGCGGGGGATTGTGCCTGAGATTGTTCCCCGGATCTTTTTTCTTCTTTCATAGGTTAAGTTCTGAATTGATGAAGCTGATCGGGTTCCGGTAAGTCAGATACACTTGCCATGGCCGATATCAGATTACCTATGCCTACCGCCATCGAACCGTATTTATTCCTGACTTTCGTAACTTGAAAAATTGAGCGATTTTCGGGGAATAAATCACGACTTGGATAGTCGAGTGCACCAAGTCAGTGACTGGGGTAGTGGCGTTGCCACGCCAATTGTACTACGAATAGATAGGTTCGCGTGGGCAACCTCCAAAGCGGCTCCCCTCCCAGGTTTGCGGCGCTTGTTCCCACCATGGCCGCCAATTCTCACGAGCGCCGGTCTCACCCACCGAACGCTCGCTTCACCCTTTCGGCCGGCCTTGCGTGTAGCGATCCCGCGGCCCATTTTCATCGCAACGCCAAGTGAGTGTGCCAAAGTCGCTCCGAAGTCTTTTGCGCATCGATGGCTAGCAACCGTCGTAGTATTGCTATGAGGGTTACCACTTTGGTCAATGGCGGATCCCATGATGAGCCGAAGAGAGTTTCATGAGTTCTTTGGCTAATCGCGAGAATTTTGTGCATCGGAGAAAATCTGTGCTTTTTTGAAAGCCAGTGACAACGCTCACAACCGATGACAACCGAACCCCAGTCAGCGTCGTCCTCGCCATTGTCGCCATCAGCGCCGTCGCCAGCCTTTTCCTTTGCTGGCTAGTGTATTACCATGCGCCCGCCGACGTTACCGGGACGCACCTGCTTTTTCTTCCGGCGCTAAACGCTTTGCTCAATGCTCTGGCCGCCGTCGCGTTGATTACCGGTTTCTTCTTCATTCGCGTCAAGCGGGTGAATCAGCATCGCGCGGCCATGTTAACGGCTTTTGTCTTTTCGTCGCTTTTCCTCGTAACCTATATCACGAATCATGCCCTCCATGGGGACATGCGTTTTCAAGGGCAAGGCATGATCCGTTACTTCTATTTTCCGCTGCTCATATCGCACATCGGCCTCTCGGTGCTGGCTCTGCCGATGATTCTGATCACCTTCTTTTTCGCGCTGAGCGGCCGTTTTCGCGCCCACCGTCGTCTAGCGCGATTCACTTTCCCGGTATGGCTCTACGTATCGGTCACGGGCGTCATCGTCTATGCTATGCTCGCGACCTACCGGTAAAGCACGCGGCCAGGAGGTCGGGGGTAAGGCGCACGCTGGGAAGTGGAGGCCTAGTGGACGTGAGTGGACTTAGTGGACGCGAGTGGACTCAGTGGACGAGGGGTGGCCTCTGGCCTGGCTTGGCTGGGGAGGCCCATGGCCTCCTAGCTCCTAGATTGTGGCTCCTAGCTCCTTCTTCGGGCGAGCGGGAGCTCGTCCTAGGAGCCTGGTGGCGGAACGATCTGGATAATATTTCGTCGTCCTGGGCTCATCCAAAGGAGGTGCATGCTGGCTGGGCCGGTTGAGCTGTGAGTGTATTGAACGGTAATGGGCACAGCTTGATTCGGGGCTAGCTTACAAGAACCCACCACGGTTGAGAGCCCTGGCGACTCTTTATCGATGATTTCCTGCGAGCCAATCCAGAGACGAGCGACGTCGTCGGAAGTCAGAAAGAAGATGATGGGATCTCCTTGTTGGCCGGGCCGAGAATTATTAGTCTGCGACGACACATTTTGAATGAACCCGTTCCAACTAATGCCGTATCCGGTCGAGATAACGCCGGCGGACGCATCGGGCGAGTTGGTGCCTTGGTAGGTATTCAGATCGAAGCTAAGAGCTGGAGTAATCGAAGTCTTAACCGGGGTTCCCGTGAACGTCGTATTATTATAATAGTTTACGTTGAGGACCGGTAGAAGGTTGTAGCCGCTGCCGGTCAACGCTTGGATTTCACTGGTCTGCCAGGGATGTCCGTCGGGATAGATAGTTCCTTGGAACGGAGTAGCGGGTTCTACGGTAGCGGGATCCGAGACGGTTTGTCCCCAATGGAACCGTGTATTGGTGTCTCCAATCATTAATTCCCAAACCAGAAAACCAGTCTGACCGCCATAGTTGCTGACCACGCCGGCCATGGTCATGGGAAAAGCGTAGCCCCACGCGTCGTTGAACCCTCTTTCTAAGGTCTCCGAGTTTAACGCGTTGACGTCGCTCCCATTGATAGGCCCTGCGTAGCCGTTATAAGGATGGAACGCGTAGAAGTCGGAAAAATAAGTGCCTTCGTCCTCTTGGACCTGGGGAGAGTTGATTGGTTGAGTTGCGCCAGCGGCGAGAATGGCCATGCGTCCATCGTTCATTAGGTCTGCCCGTCTTTCCTGCATCGAACCATCGCCGCTACAGCCGGGTTCGTTCATGATCTCCCAATAAAGTATTCTCTGATCGTTCCGATGAACGGAAGCGAAGTCGGTAATATAATTTTGGAGGCTGACCTTATAGGTCGTGCTGTCTGAACTGGAGATCGGGTTAAAATAATTTTGTTCGACCGGATGACCCGGAGACTCCACCCATTGACTATTGTGTACGCCCCAGACTGGCGGCGGTTGCGGGCCGGGAACTGGGTCATAGTTCCAGCAGTCATCGTAAAAGATCGGGGCAACTTTCAAACCGTGGTTTGCGGCGATCTCGAGCAGATTTTCGAATTTGCTCAAAAGGCCGACTCGATCTGCCAGCCAACTGAAATAGTGGAGATAAACGGTGATGGTGTTTATTCCGTAGGCTTCAGCGTATCGCAGTTCCCGATCGACTTGCTGAGGATCGTAGTTGTTCCAAAAATCGATGGCGTTATCTGCGCTGTAAGGATTGTAGACCGCGCCAACCACTTTAGAGAAATCGTAGATGGGCGACGTCACCTTCGGATAGGTATTGATCGTGATATTGCTAACACTCATGCTGGGGCCGAACCGGCGTACGCCGAAGGCTCCGGCCAAGAACGCCGATTTTAAATTGTTGGTGGCGTCGTTGACGCTAATGACCTGCACCTTATCGAGATAAACTAAAAGAGCGTTCCCTTGGGTAGTGACTTTCAAATGATGCGTGCTTCCCGGCGTGACAGTTGCGGCCGGATACTCGATGAAATTCGTCCAGCTATAGTCTTCGCGTCCGATGACGAGTTGGTTTCCACCGACATCCAATCCGATGTAGTAACCGGTGAGAGTATCGAAACCGCCTGCCGATGGGTTGGTCACATGGACGATGAACCCGGCGTTACCGGTATCGCCCTGCGCGGATGAGCCAACGGTTACATCGGCCTCATAAGACGCAGTATCGTACGCGTTAGCCACGGCTACCGCTTTATCGCCCAGCCCAGTGCTGCTGTTGGGTTGCGGCGGAATCATAATCGTCTCCGGCGTAGCGCCCTGCTGCCAACCTTGGGTAGTGCCGGAGGACACATAAGGAGTGAAATCGCTGAAGGTCAGCGTAATCGTGCTTAATGCCGGCGGCGGCGCTGGAGGGACGTACGGTGACAGACCTTTCGTTGGATCTGCAATAACCAGTTCGGGCGGTGGCGCTTTGAGACCGAGTACAACCGCAGACGGTGGAACACCAGGGTAGCTGGTGCCGGCGAATAGCGCGGGCGTAATGGCCACGGCTGCCAAAGCGATATGGAAGGCACGAAATGTAAGCGTGCGGGAACGTGCGGGAGCGTAGGCAGCGGAAGTATCAGGTAGCTTATGCATAGGAGGAGGTATTTTTGCGGCTTGGCGCCGGTAGGAGAAACGACGTTACTGGGAGTGAGGGATCACCACTACTGGCGACAGCAATGCGAGCGTCCACGACGGGTGCGGCCGCAGGAGTTGAGCTTAAATGAGGGTAGCTCCGGCGGACAGGCAGTGGAGAGGGATTCATTCTCTGGGGGGCTGGTCCAGAGAAGGAGTAGAAAACCGGTTCGTCCTTCCATGGACCGGGTTAATCTAGGAACGTCGTCGTGAACGTTCACAAACCCTTAGTCACTTTTGCAACATTCCGCAAATTGAATTTTTTAGCGTCCAGATCACCTAGCCGTGGAGCGCTGCCTCGCTTGCGAGGCCGTGGCGAGCGGGCTGATGGTGCGGCAGATAGGTTGGCGGGCTGGGTTCTTGTGGGTTGAAGCGGAGCGCAAACAGCTGTAGGCACGTTCGTTTCTAGTTCTCGTTGCTCACCACGGCCTCGCAAGCGAGGCAGCGCTCCACGGGATTCGGCTCAGCGTCACGATTGCTTCAGAATACCGCGGCCATTGATTGAACTTTACATGGAGTGCACCGCGGCAGAAGGGTGTGTGAGTTACGACCAAATGTCCTGCCAACATGGAGATTACGAGAGAACACTCGGTAGCTAAGGCATCCTTTCCTGCCGGCAATGGAAGTCGCCGGTTATCGCCGGGAGAGGGATCGCTCCCGGTGCAGCAAGTTATCGGGAGAGCGCCAGGAGTCGGTCTGCAATTGCGTTGGGATCCCCGAGGCGTGCTGAATATGCCAGGCCTCGACGATGTGCTGATCGTTATGCACCTCGGGCCCTCGGCCAAGCTTAGCTGCCGGCGCGATGGTCGCCGGTTCGATGGAACGGCCGTCCATGGAGACATCGATATCGTCCCCGCGCACACGGCGATGCGATGGGAAATGCGCGATCAAAACGATCGTAACCTCATCCTCGGCCTTTCCGAGAAGTTCCTGCATAAGATGATAGAGCAATCCGATTCCAATGGGGCGCGGTTGCGAATTCTTAATCGCTTTCAGATCCGCGATCTTGAGCTCGAGAAACTGAGTTGGGCCATGAAGCACGAGATGGAGACCGGGTGTCCCTCCGGCCGCCTTTATCTGGACGGGCTCACGCTGGCGGTTGCCTCACGATTGGTGACGCGCCACAGCTCGCGGACCAAAGAAGTAGAACATCGAAAGGGCGGCCTGGCCGGCTACCGCTTGAAGCAGGTCCTCTCGTTCATCGAGGAACAGCTAGCGGAGGATCTGTCGCTTGAAAAAATCGCGGCGGTTGCTGGCGTGAGTGCGTCGCATTTGAACGCTCTCTTCCGCGGCTCGATGGAAATGTCCGTGCACCAGTACGTCATCCAGCGCCGGGTGGAGCTGGCAAAGACGCTCCTGTTGCGGGAGGAGATGTCGATCACGGAGGTTGCGCTGGCGGCCGGTTTCGCCCACCAGAGCCATCTGGCCCGCCACATGCGGCGTGTCTTGGGAATGCCACCGCGGGCAGTCAAACGCCTGCTGACTGAAACCACCGGCGCCTGCTGATTTTTTAATCCGCCGTTTGTGCTCAAACGGGTCGGAACAGGCGCGCAGTCTTCGACAAGGGGGATGATGCTCCCCTCATGAAAAACAGAGATTTTTTGACGACTTCGTCGGGAACAGTCGCTTCGGAAAGCAGCGAGGGCACCCGGTGGCGCGAGGCACGCAAATTTGCCGAGTTGCCGTTCGCTCGAGTGGCCTATGTGGAGAAGGGCGAGGGGGCGGCCGCTCTCTTTGTTCACGGGTTTTCGCTTAACGGTTATCAGTGGCGCGGGGCGCTCGATCGGCTGCATCTGCACCGCCGCTGTATCGCACCGGATTTGATGAGCATGGGCTGGACGGAGACTGGTCAGGAGATTTCGCCCGCCACGCAAGCTACCATGCTGGGGCAGCTTCTGGATAAGCTGCAGATCGAATCGGTCGACCTGGTGGGGAACGACAGCGGCAGCATGATAGCCCAGCTTTTCCTCGCGAAATATCCCACGTGCATTCGGACGCTGCTCTTGACCAACGGCGACGTGGACGAAAACTGTCCGCCGCCTCAGTTTCTGCCGTTCCTGGAGAGGGCCAGAGCGGGAACGATGGTGGATGAATTTTTCATCCCGCAGGCAGATGACAAAGAACGCGCGCGCTCGGCTAAGGGTATGGGCCCCTTTTATACTTATCCGGAGCGTCTGAGCGACGAGACGATCGAGACCTACTTCCGTCCGTTCGCTGATTCGGAGCTCAAACGAAAGCAATTCAATCAATTCGCGGCAACGATGGCGACGAATCACCTGGTCCCGATTCGGGAAGATCTACGTCGATGGAAAGGCCCCGCACGCATGGTTTGGGCGCTGAACGACCCACTCTTTCCCGTAAAATGGGCGGACTGGCTGGACCGGACATTGTCAGGTTCACGCGGCGTGCGGCGAGTAGAAGGCGCGAACCTGTTTTTCCCGGAGGAAATGCCGGATCTAATCGCGGAAGAGGCGACAAAGTTGTGGAGTAACCAGCCATCCGCCGAATGAAAATTCTCCGGTGAAATCGAATCAAACGTCGGTCCTGCACGCGGACGGGCGCTGCCGCTGTCCGTGGGCCGGCCATGATCCCCTTTATGTCGCCTATCATGACGAGGAATGGGGCGTGCCCGAATGGGACGACCGCGCGCTGTTTGAGAAGCTGATCCTCGATGGCTTTCAGGCCGGTCTTTCCTGGATCACGATCCTGCGCAAGCGCGACGCCTTCCGCGCCGCCTTCGACGGCTTCAAGCCGGAGAAGATCGTGCGCTACAATGATGCGAAGATCGAATCTCTGATGCAGAACCCCGGCATCGTGCGCAATCGCGCCAAGATTCAGGCGACGATCGCGTTGGCGCGCATCACGCTTGATCTTGGCAAGCGCGGCGGCCTCGCGCGACATTTGTGGAATTTCGTCGACGGACGGCCGATTCAGAGCGCGCCCAAATCGATCCAGGACATCGTCGCGCAAACGGACGTTTCGGTGGCGATCGCCAAGGATTTGCGCGAACGCGGCGCCAATTTCGTCGGCCCGACCATCATCTACGCCTTTATGCAGGCGACGGGCATGGTCAACGATCATCTCGTGGACTGCTATCGTCATGCTGAATGCGCCGTTCTGGGGCGAGAGCCTCATGGCCGATAGCAGATTCTTGGGAATGAGAGGTGACAAATTCGGACCAAGGGACGGGTGGCTCGTGAGAGATCTTGCCTCGCTTGCGAGGCCGTGGCGAGCAGGCTGATGGTGCGGCAGATAGGTTGGCGGTTGGGTTCTTGTGCGTTGAAAGCAACGGAAAAAACCAACGGAGCGCAAACAGCTCTAGGGACGTGCGTTGCTAGTTCTCGTTGCTCACCACGGCCTCGCAAGCGAGGCAGCGCTCCACGGGATTTGGCTCAGCGTCACGATTGCTCCAGAATCCCGCGGCCAAAACCGGCTAAGATGAGTAACCCCGTCTAAGATTTGCGGGATCTCTGCGGCTTTGAACCGGCGCAGGATTCCCGGACAATCAGGTTGCATCGAAGCAAGATCTCCAAAGGCTGTCCGGTGGTTTCGCCTGACATCAGCCGGAGAAGATGTTCAGCCGCCATTGCTCCCATCGCGCCCGCGGGCTGATCCACCACCGTTAAAGGCACCCTAATGTGAGTGGCGGCATCAAAATCATCCCAGCCAATGATAGAAAGATCCCGGGGTATCTGCAGCCCTTTATCTCTGGCTGCGTTCAGTGCGCCTAGTACCAGCAGATTGTTCATCGCAAAGATAGCGGTGGGAGGCGGGCTCATCGCTAAGAGCTGCTGAGTGGCGGCATAGCCGCCTTGCACTCCGACGTCGATCCCGTCAAGAACCAGATCTTCATCGAACGATATGCCGGCTGACGAGATCGCGCGGCGGTAGCCTTCAACCCGCGCTAACATCGAGCCGAGCGTTCTGCGCCCAACAATCACACCGATACGTTTATGTCCCAATTCAATGAGGTATTTGGTGGCCTCGTGGGCTCCCCCGAGGTTATCCGAAGCAATCGTCGGTGCTTTCGCGCCTGAGACGATTCGATCGATGACAATCAAGGGAATGCCGCGTTCCGCTATGAGCTTGGCAGCCTTGCTGCGCGTCCCATCTCTTGAGGCGGTCGGAGCGACGATCATCCCATCAACCCGTCGTTGGAATAGGACCTCGATGTGTTTGGTTTCCTTACCGACATCCTCATCGCTATCGCAAATAATCAGGTTATAACCGTGCTTGGTTAGAGTGCCTTCCACGGCTCGGACGATCGTACTAAAGAACGGGTTGCAAATATTCCCGACAACCAATCCGACGGTGAACGTGGATCGCCGTTTCATCCCACGGGCGAGCGCATTGGGGTGATAGTTCAAAGCTCTGGCGGCTTTGAGCGCGAGGCTGCGGGTGTGCGCTGAAACCCGTCCATAATTTCCGAGGGCACGGCCTGCTGCTGCCACCGAGATGCCGGCATGTCGAGCGACATCGGCGAGCGTGGCCGGCTGTGGTTTGCGGTCAGGTAGCGTCATTTAGCTGAACCTCTTCGGTATCGTGTGAAACCCAAACCTAAAGAGAGGTAACGTTATCACAAAACTCTTTTTAGAATCGGCAATCAGAGCTAAGTCAGAAATCGATTTGGAACCGTCGAAACTGGACAACGACAAATGTATGAGTCGTAAACTCCAGTTAATAAGAGCGTTACATTTACGATGTTAAAACCGCTGATTTCGTACAAATTTCTACTTGCAAAGAATACCGAACTCGAAAACTATGAGAACGTTCTCTCAATTATAAGGGATAAGTCGAGCCCTTAAACCCCCAGGGAGCATCTAAAGAATGAAGTTCACAGCACAAACCGGCTATTTTTGTATAAAGGTTGTAGCCGCCTATCTACTGACTGGGTCGATCTGTTTGGCTCAGGATTCTAATAATCAAGACGACGTTTCTGCGTTGAAGACCAGGATCCAAGAGATGCAGAAGACGCAAAAGGAATACGAGGATCGTATTTCTGCGATGGAAGCCGAGATGAAAACGTTGGCAGCTAAGGCTGACTCCGGCTCGATATTGAATACCCGAGTTCTGACCGACGCTGACGGCAAGGAAATCGCCGCGCAGCCGGCGCTGGATGAGTCGTTCTTAAAGTCGCTGACCCGTAACTTCACGTTCTCGGCCTACGTCCGGGCCGGGTTTCAGTTTAATGGCAACGGGGGCGGCGGTAACTTCAGCTTCAGTCTTCCGGACTTTCCTCACGCCGGTCGCGAACGTCTGGGCAACGAAAACGACGCCTACACGGAATTGACCTGGATCCAGGCCCATATGCTCGGGGATAGCCCGGACGTGATGGATGTGTCGATGACGTACACCACGGCGATTCGATACGTACAAAGCCGCACGAACTTTACCTCCAGTAAAGGCGGGGTAGAAAACAGCGGCAACGATTTCGATTTCGTGCTGCGTCAGGCTTACGTAGAGATGAAGAACGTATTTAAGGGGGCTCCGGAGGTTACCTTCTGGGGTGGCGAACGATTCTACGATCGTTTCAATACTGATCCCGACGATTATTTCTGGTTGGATACGTCCGGGTATGGAGCCGGTGTGTATAACATCGACGCCGGGATCGGCAAACTTTGGTTGGCTTGGTTGGGCGGCCTAAATGACAGCATGTTGGCCCCGGATATCGGCACCTTTCTCAAACATACGTTCGATATTCGGTTAAAAGACATCAATGTCGGTATTGGGAACCTGGCCTTGGTCCTGATCGGTAACTACGAGAAAGGGGGTACCTTCACTCAAGGTTACGATAGCGGCGGGAACACGATTACATTGACGAACCCGACCACCGGGTTGGCTCAACCATTACACACCGCTTCCGCCTGGGGTATTGGCGGCGGCGCCATCTATTCGGTCCAGTTTGGTGCTGGCGGGGCGAACAACGCCTTCACGGCCTAAGCGCTGTTTGGCAGAGGCGCCACCAACTTCAGCGCTGGCGATGATCTGGGGTCGGCCACCGCCGCCGAGAATTTGTTCCAGTTCTATCATCCGGCATTCAAGGGCACCATCGATGTCGGCCAGGTTATTGATCATTCCTTTATCTATCGGGCCGGCTTCAAGTTGTTTATGAATCCAGTCCCGGTTTTCTCACTGGGGCTGTTTGGAGAATGGCAAGACAGTTACGGAGGTTCGGCGGTGGGCGGGACCGTTCCTACCGCAACTGGCTCGGTTAGTAAGGTGGTGTCTGGGCATGTCCACGATATCCAGTTCGGCACGCGTCCCTGTTTCTGGCTCACCGACAATATCGCGTTCCAGGGTCAATTTTCGGGCAACTACGAAAGCAACAATAGCAACGGTTCAGGCTTTAACGGGTTTGGTCACTCGGGCTGGTTGGGTGTCTTTGACGTTGGGCCGGTAATCAAGCCGAAGGGCGGTTACTACACCAAACCGGAGCTGCGTTTCTTCGCGACCTATGCCATCTGGTCGAACTCTTTAAAAGGGATGACGACACCGGCTCAGGAAAACGGGACCGACTGGCTGCCGCCGTACAATGGCAATACCAACCATGGTTGGTTATTTGGGACTCAGGTTGAATGGTATTTCTAACGAATTTTAGACTAGTGGGGTTGGGGGGAAACTAACCGGACTAGCTAAAAGGCGCCCCTGGCAGGTTGAAGGCGGCTGGGGGCGTTCCGGGCTTAGCTGGAGCAAAAAAAGTAGAACGATCGCGCAAATTCCTGGTTGCAAAGAGATAAAAACTCGAAAATGGTGAGAACGTTCTCCCACAATGAAGCGGAAAGTCGAACTGGCCATACTCGGCGCTGGGCGAATCGCTCAGGTGCATATGCAGGGTTACCTGCGTATTCGCGACAAGGTCAGCGTCTGTGCGGTCGTCGATCCCCGCCCGGAGATCGCTAAAGGAAAGGCTGCAGAGTGGGGCGTCAGTACGAGTTTCCAAACCTTGGATGAACTGCTTAACCGCCAACCGTGTGACGCGATCGATATCTGCGTACCCCACAACCTGCATCTGGATTGTGCGCGGAAAGCGTGCGCTGCCGGAAAACATGTTCTCTTGGAAAAGCCAATCGCGCGAACTTTGGTGGAAGCGGACCAGATCATCCAGTCGGCTAAGGAGAACCAGGTGAGCCTGATGATTGCGCATAATCATGTTTTTAATCCGCTGGTGGTAAGAGTGAAGCGCATCCTGGAGCAGGGACTTATCGGTAGGCCTCATCTGGTTAAAGCTCAGTCTTTAGGATGGTTCATTTTTGCGCCAAATGACTTTCGTCAGTCGGAAGAAGAAACCGGAGGTGGAGTGTTCATCGATACCGGCGCGCATTTTGTTTATATTTTGAGAGATCTTTTCGGCGAGATAGAAGCGGTAACAGCGATCCAAAATAATTCTGTCCGCCACGAAATGGAGGGTGAAGATACCGCGATCGTTTCGCTGCGATTTCGGAACGGTTGTCTTGGCGAAATCACGACTTCGTACGCTGCTCGAATTCCTGGCTGGGAAACGGGTTTCCCGACAGGCTGGGAGCAAGGTTTCACCATCATGGGTGAGGAAGGCGCCGTCCGTTTTAGTCTTACCGAAGACAAACTATGGATTTACTCGGAAAAAGATTGTTTCCCAAACGAGTTCCGAGGTTGGACGGCGATTTCGGTCCCCAACGCCTACGCTGATTCCTTCAATTTTGAAGTAGAACACTTTGTAGATTCCCTCATTGAAGGCTCGGCCCCGAAAGTACCCGGCGATGAAGGCCGGAAAACGCTTGAGGTAATCGACGCTGCCTACCGTTCAGCGCCAACCGGTCGCGTTATCACTCTGAACGGCTAAGAAACCTATGAAATACGCCTGCAATACTTGGATGTATGGAAGCTTTCCGTCTTGGCTGCCTTCCTATCCTCTTGAAGAAGTTATAACCCGACTGGCGAAGATCGGCTATGACGGGATTGAAATTGGCTGCGCGGCGCCGCATGCGTGGCCAGCCTATGTTTCGCCGCAGAAGCGAAAAGCTCTCCGTTCATTGTTGGTAGACGAAAACCTGACGCCGGTAAGCCTTCTGCCGGCGCCGGGCGGAGGGCCGGGTCACAATCCGGCGTCACCCAGCTCGGCAGAGCGAAAGGCCACGATTGAGCATTACAAAGAAGTTATCGACTTGGCGCATGAATTAGGCGCCGGGCTGGTGCTGTATATCGGAGGCTGGCAGATTTTTGGAGTTACCCGGGAGGAAGCGTGGAAGTGGAGTCTGGAAAGCCTCCAATCGATTGCCGAGCATGCCAGCCGCGCTGGAATCGTGATTGCCGTCGAGCCGACGGCCGCGGATAGCAACGTGATCGAAGGCGCCGACGACGCACTCCAACTGATGCGGGCTTCCGGCAAAGGGAACGTCAAGGTGATGTTCGACACGTTCCATGCGCTGTACCGCAATGAGGTAGGCGCCGACTACGTCCGGGCGATGGGAAAGGATCTGGTGCACGTGCACGCTGCGGACATGAACCGGCTGCCGCCCGGAGATGGGATCGTCGATTGGCATGGGCTGATCCGCGCACTAAAAGAACAAAATTTCGACAGGTATATTACCATGGAAATCGGGTTCAACAGTCGCTCGGTTGAACCGGATCGATTTGCTCAACGCGCCATCAACTTCTTAAAAAGGGTTGAAATTGAATAAAAACTAACAAATCCAAAGGAGCTAGTCTCAGGCAGACGGGAATCAACCATTGATAAATGAAAAAAATTAATATCGCACTTATTGGTGGCGGCTTCATGGCGAAAGCCCATGCGCTTGCTCAAACGGCGATGCCGATGTTTTTTTGGCCGGCTCCCGCTTTACCGGTCCGAAAGGTAGTCGTCGATGTGACGGATGAGTTAGCGGCGGAGGCGCAGCAACGCTTTGGCTTTGAGGAAGGGAGTTCTAACTGGCGTGAAGTTGTAGAACGGGAAGACATCGAGGTAGTCGACATTTGCGCCCCCAACAACAGTCACGCCGAAATCGCGATTGCCGCGGCCAAAGCCGGGAAACATGTCATTTGTGAAAAGCCGTTAGCCAGGACCGGTGACGAGGCCAAGAGCATGCTCGATGCGGTGGAAAGCGCGGGAGTTAAGCATATGGTGGGCTTCAACTATCGATACACGCCGGCTGTGCAATTCGCGAAGAAGCTGATCGATGAGGGCAAGATTGGCAGGATCCTGAATTTTAGAGGCACGTATTTGCAAGATTGGTCGGCGGACCCGAACGGCCCGCTTTCCTGGCGCTTTCAAAAGAAAATCGCGGGCTCCGGCTCGCTGGGAGACATCGGTACCCACGTGATTGACCTGGCCCGGCTACTGGTCGGCGAAATCGTAGAAGTCAATGCGGTGATGAAAACGTATATCGGTGACCGCCCAATCCAGGAAAGCGGTTTGGACAAACTGGGTGCAGCGGAGCGACCGGCGGGCGGCCCAAGAGAGAAGGTGGATGTGGACGATGAAGTGCTGACTTTTCTCAAGTTTGCCGAAGGCGCCATTGGTTCGATTGAAGCGACCCGCAATGCGTACGGGCGTAACAACTTTCTGACCTTCGAAATCCACGGAACTGCCGGATCGATCCTCTTCAACTACGAACGCCGGGATGAGCTACAGGTGATGTTTGCCGACGATCCAACCGGCTGCAGAGGTTTTCGAACCATCTACACCGGGCCAGCGCACCCTTTCGGGCATGGCCTATGGCCTATCCCTGCGCTCGGCATCGGCTATGGCGATACTAAGATTATCGAGTGTTACCAGTTTTTCGAAGCACTGCGCACTGGCAAAGAGCCGACACCGAACTTCCGCGATGGTTACATCATTAACTGCATCGTGGACGCTATCGATCGGTCAGCAAAAGCCGAACGCTGGGCAAAAGTGGTGAGCTAAATCCGCTCGGAACATCATCCAGCAACCAAGCAGAGAAAGGTTAAGCGATGCCACATTGGAAAAAAGCGTACCACGCGAATTGTTGGGGAGCACTGGGCGGAGCGGCCGTCGGGGTGACGTCGGTTAAGGATCTCTTTTACTACACGTTTGGCGACATGAGCCGCGCCATCGCCGATATCGGTGAGGCCGGCTACCAAGGGATTGAACTCTTCGACGGCAATCTCCTGAGCTATGAAGGGAAGGTCGGTGAGCTACGGAAGCAACTGAACGATGCCGGACTAACGTTTCTCGCTGTCTACAGCGGCGCAAACCTCATTTTTCCGGAGATCTTGTCAGAAGAACTATGGCGAATCCGCAGGGGCGCGGATGCAGCCGCGGAGCTCGGCGCTCAGCATCTGGTAGTTGGCGGCGGCGCCAAACGAACAACTCCGGCTACGGACGAGGATTATCGCCGCTTGGCGGATGGTCTGAACCAAGTAGTGAAAATGGCGGAGGAACGAGGTATGACCGCCCACTATCATCCTCATCTGACGACCATGGCGGAAACGCCGGAGCAGATCCGCAAGGTCTTTGAGCTTTCCGACATCCATTTCTGCCCGGACACCGCTCATTTGGCTGCGGCCGGGGGGAAGCCGGAGGAAATGATTCTCACCTACGGCGATCGAATCGCCTACGTGCATCTCAAAGACTTCCGGCGCGATCCTTTTGCGTTTCTACCGCTCGGCGAAGGCGAACTGAATATGGAGGCGATTCTACAGACACTGTTAAAGATCGAATATACGGGATGGCTGTTAGTGGAGTTAGATTCGTGTGCCGATCCCAAGGCCGGGGCGGAGCTAAGCATGCGTTATCTAACCGGCTTTGAAAAGCGCGCGCGGAAGTGACCTATCGAATTTGCCAGCTCCTAACCGTTATGTCCTAACCAGTAAAAACTAGACCTATGAGAAGACTCAACCCCCTAACATCAGTCGTCTTCGCGTTGGCGCTAGCCGGTGGCAGCGTCGAACGCGCCACTAGCCAGAGCGTTGATCCGGCGAAAGCGTTAGCCGAAATTGAACAGAAACCCCTAAGCAAAGGCCCGCACGGCGAGGATCCCGTGTCGGCTAACTCGGTCACCTTGACTGCGGAAGAATTGGCGAAAATCAAAGGACTGAAAGCCAAAGCCGCGATCGTATTGCACTACGCTGGCCAAGATTGGTCGCAGGCACAAGTGGCTGGGTTAAAGGCGCAGTTTGCCAAGATGGGAATCGAGGTTATCGCGGTAACGGACGCCGGATTTAAACCGGAAAAGCAAGTTGCCGATATCGAGACAGTTTTAGCCCAAAAACCTAACATCATTGTTTCGATTCCAGTCGATCCGGTCGCTACCGCGGCGGCCTACCAGAAAGCCAGTCAACAGGGAGTGAAGCTGGTTTTTATGGATAACGTTCCGAAAGGGATGGAGGCAGGAAAGGATTACGTTAGCGTAGTGTCGGCCGACAACGCCGGGAACGGCGCGGTGGCTGCCCATTTGATGGCCAAATTCCTCAATGGCAAAGGTCAAATTGGTTTGGTCTATCATGCTGCAGATTTTTTCGTGACTCGCCAACGCTATGACGCTTTCAAGAAAGTGATGGCCGATGATTACCCGGGGATAAAAATCGTAGAGGAACAAGGTATCGGTGGTCCTGACTTTTCTGGCGATGCTGAAAAAGCCGCTGGCGCGATACTAACGTCGCACCGGGACACGAACGGCATCTGGGCGGTATGGGATGTGCCGGCAGAAGGAGTTATCGCAGCGGCTCGTTCGGCGGGAGCAGACAATCTCGTCATCACCACCATCGATCTGGGACTAAATGTCGCCATCGATATCGCCCAGAATGGGTTTGTCAAAGGCTTAGGGTCGCAGCGGCCTTATGATCAAGGCACGACCGAAGCGATCCTGGCCGGGTACGGACTCCTCGGCAAAAAAGCGCCGCCATTCGTCGCCTTACCTGCGCTCCCAGTGACCCGGGACAATTTGCTCGACGCTTGGAAAGAGGTGTACCACGCCGACCCTCCGGACAGTCTTAAGAAAAGTATGAATTGAAGGTTAGTTGAGAATGCCGTGAATCCTCCTTCGCCAAGGCTTCCGACTTCGCCGAGGCTTCGTCGGACGGGTCGGAGGACATGCGAGCCAGAACACCAGTAGCGCCGAGAACGTAAAGTGCGCGTCCTCGGCGAACGACGACCCGTTCACGGCGCTAATGCCCGTTCTCGCTCGTTACTTTCGTTTATATGTGGCAAGGTCAAGACGATAACACGATCAACATGAGCCAGGCCGAGCAAGCCCGGGTCGATGCCGTCGCCATGACTGGGATCTCCAAATCGTTTGGCGGAGTGGTGGCGTTGGAGCACGTGGATTTCACACTACGCCGGGGCGAAATTCACGCGTTATTGGGCGGTAACGGCGCCGGAAAATCCACGATTCTGAAAATGCTTTCCGGGGTGCATAAGCCCGACCAAGGCGAAATAAGAATCAACGGAGTTTTGCTTGAAGACAATAGCCCGGAGGCAGCTCGTCGTTTGGGCATCGCCATGATTTTCCAGGAGATGAGTTTGGTTCCCTCTTTGAGTGTTGCCCAAAATATCTTCTTAACTCGGGAACCAAAAGATGCGCTTGGTTTGCTGGATGATCGTAAAGCTTTAAAAGAAGCACGCCTACTGTTCGAAAGGATCGGCGTTGGTCTCGATCCGCGACGACAGGTTGGTAATCTGAGTGCGGGGCAACGGCAATTGACGGAAATCGCGAAGGCGCTTTCTCAAGAAGCCAGCGTGCTCATCATGGATGAGCCCACTTCTACGCTGAGCACCGCTGAAATCGACCATCTATTTGATTTTTTGGATCGCCTCAAGCAATGGCATGCTTCGATCATCTACGTTTCGCATCGGATGGAAGAGATCCGGCGAATCGCAGACCGGGTAACGGTTCTCCGCAACGGCCGAAACGTGATGACGAGCGCGGTGGCGGAAACCTCTCTTGACACCATCGTAGAGCAAATCGTTGGAAGAAAAATAGGGGCCTTCGAGAGAAAAAATCGCACAGACGCGAAGGCTGGGGCCGAGCTGCTGCGCGTCTCAAATCTAAGCGCGAAGCCACGGCTAAACGAAGCAAGCTTTACGATTCGCGGGGGCGAGATTGTCGGAATCGCCGGGCTGATGGGGAGCGGCCGTAGTTCGTTGGCGAGATGCATCTTTGGAATGCAGCGGATCGTTGCCGGCGAGATCCGCGTAAAAGAAAAGGCAGTAAAAATCAGTTCGCCTTCGGAAGCCTTAAACGCCGGGATCGCGTTGATCCCTGAGGATCGTCTCACCCAGGGTTTGCTCCTGCAGCACAGTGTAGCCAACAACCTGACGCTGCCACTTTTGAAGAAGGTATCGCGTTATGGCTTTGTGCTGGAGTCCAAGGAGAGAGGGATTGTCCAGGAGTGTACCAGGCGATTCCGGATCAAGGCGGTATCACCCAATAAACCAGTCCGCACGCTTTCTGGCGGGAATCAACAAAAAGTGGTGTTAGCAAAATGGCTGGCTGTGGATCCGGTCTTGCTGATCCTGGATGAACCTACCGCCGGTGTTGATATTGGAAGCAAAACGGAAATTGTCGAAATCATCCGGGCGTTTGCCGAGCGAGGTAAAGGCGTGCTGGTGATCTCTTCCGAACCCGCGGAACTGCTGGCGCTCAGCGATCGGATCCTGATCATGGCGCGAGGCCGGGTGGTTCGAGAGATCAGTTCGGAGGAGATCGAGGACTGGGCGGAAGGTGCGACTGAGACAACCCATCGCATCTCATCGATGGAGAAAGGTCTGCAGGTCGCCATCCAGCAGGAGCAATGACTATGAATCATCCGCTGGAAGTTACCGCAGAGAAGACCACGGAACGTTTCTATCGGCGTGCACGGGAGGAGTGGCGCCAGTACGTCATCTACGCGGGATTCATCGCGATTTTTATTTTTTTCGCGATAACCCTTAGCGATAAGGGATTTCTCGATCCGAACAACCTGCTGAACATCGTCCGGCAAACCGCCATGATCGCAATCATGGCTGTGGCTATGACCTTCGTGCTATCCGCCGGGGAGATCGATCTCTCGGTCGGGGCCGCGGCTGGTTTGGTCTCGGTCACGACGGCGATGGCGCTAGGACAGTTTGGTCTCGTCGGAGGTATGCTCGTCGGAGCTCTGACTGGCGTTCTCCTAGGCTTGGTCAATGGACTCTTAACCACCAGAGTCGGAATCCCTTCCTTTCTGGTGACCCTCGCCACAATGGGAATCGCCAGGGGAACCGGTATGTGGATCAGCAAAACGGCAGCGATTCCGATTTTGGACCGGACCTACTATTTCAGCTTTGGGTCAGGGAGTTTCGGTCCAGTCCCAGTCTTGTTATTCTGGGCGCTCGTGATTGCCGCTATTGGGCATGTCGTGCTTCGGAAAACGACCTTTGGACGGAAAGTGTTAGCGACTGGCGGCAACGAAACTGCCGCCCGATTCACCGGGATCAAGACGCGGGATATTAAGCTAACGGTTTTGATTATTTCCAGTGTTGCCGCCGCGATTGCCGGGATGCTTTACGCCGGACGGCTTCATTCCGGTCGATTCCAACTGGGCGAAGGCGACGAGATGTCGGTGATCGCCGCCGCGGTGCTGGGAGGTACCAGTCTTTTCGGAGGCGTCGGTTCGGTGATCGGCTCGATCGTTGGCGCGCTCATGATCGGGTTGATTAACAACGGCCTAATTCTGATGGGCCTTGAGTTCAGCCAACAACTGATCGCTCGTGGAGTGATCATTATCCTAGCAGTTATGGTGGCGCGATCGCGTCGTTAAAGAAGATCCGCGCTCTTGCCTAGCCAACCCGATCACGTTATACGCCCAGGATGCAAATTCGGGTGTCATTGCTCGCCTCTCTAAGCAAGTATTACAAGATCTTGGCGGTTAGTCTCGGCCTCACGTTAGTTAGCGTTCAAGCAGTTTCGGCTGAGTCATCAAGTGACGCAGAACTATCGGCACTACTGAGAAAACAGACCGAGGAATTCTCCGAAGCAGGACAGAAAGGTGACGCGGCCGTATTCGACCGTTATTTGGATTCTGACGTGGTTTTCACGAATGAAACCGGGGCGATCGCCAGTAAGCAGGATCTTCTGGATGGATGTGCGCCGGCCCCAGCGAACGGTGTTGAACGGCATATCGAGGTGACAAACTGGGTGCTTCATCGTCAAGGAGACGTCGCGACGGCTACGTTCATCGACGAATTGACCCAAGATTTTCATGGTCAAAAGATCGTGCTCAGGTTCCAATCCACCGAGACCTGGGCGAAAAGAGAACGCGGCTGGAAGATGATCGCTAGCCAAACCATGAACGTCCAGCGTGACCCTTCGGCCATAGACTTGCCGGCTTCGGAACTGGACGCTTACGTCGGTACTTATCAACTCACCTCGGCGATTGTTGTCAAAATTGCGCGGGACGGCGCTGATCTCACCATAAGTCTGAATGGAGCGAAACCGACCGCTTTGAAAGTGGAAGTCAGAGACGTTCTGTTTACCCCGGGCTTGCCGAATGTCCGCCGCATTTTTCAACGCGACTCGGCCGGACATATCGTCGGTTATATTAGTCGCAGAGACGGTGCGGATCTGATTTTCAAAAAGGTGGCGTGACCATAGTTGGCTTGGACAAGGGTGACCATGGGCGGAGTAGGGGTGCACTAGCTCTCGAGGCTAGCCGGGGTCTTAACGTTGAACTCGCTGGGCGAACCATTCGAAGGTGGCTTCCAAATTGCAGGTTAGGTTCGGTGTGGTTACCGGGCAAAGAGGATGGGGCGCAGAAACGAGGATTACCAAAGAATCTTGAGGCCTGGCAGCGTGGCGAACACGGGGTCACGGCTGATCAGCGTGAATCCTTCATTCATTGCTTGGGCAGCCAAGACGCGATCAAAAGGGTCGCGATGATCCCATGGTAGAGTACCGGCGACACGGGCAGCCCGCGTGTCGATTGGCAGGAGGTTCCATCCTTCACTCGAAACCTCTTGTTCGAAAGCGTCGAGAATCGCTTGAGGGAAACGCAGCTTTCCTAACCGTTGTTTGGTAGAAATTTCCCATGCGCTAGCGGCGCTCACAAAAACCTCAGATCGCCGAGTGTCGAGCGTCATCCATACCCGACGAGAGATCTTCGCTGGAGCGATCCACCACCAGATCAGGACATGGCTATCGATCAGATACACTTTCCCAGGCAGAGAGTTCTTCTGGCGGTAGCGGTTCGAATAGCGCGCGATCAGTGACGTCTATCAGTCCCTTAAAGCGCCCCGGTTTTGGGTGATCCGCCTTCGGCATAGCCGTGAGCTGGGCGACTGGGCGGCCGGCTTTAGCGATTACGATCTTCTCGCCCTTAGCCACGAGTGCAAGCAGTTTCGAGAATTGAGTCTTGGCAGCATGCACATTGACCGTGGTCACTTTCACATCCTGGACTTAGTCCACTGACTGGACTAAGTCAAGATTGAATGCCAAGTAAGGGTCGCCGCTAAAATCATTTTTGCGAAGTTTTCTCTCTAAACCGGAATTTTTCGTGAGCAACCTGTCCTGGTCGATGCTTCTCGATCGTCGTGGTCATGATGATAAAAATCCAATCCTGGACCGAGTGCCCAGTTCGGTATCGATACCTACCGGGTTGTAAGCAAGTCCACGTGTTGCGCAAATACTCCAAGGGAGAACAACTATGAACCTAGAGGTAAAAACTCTCCTGACCGGTCTCTCGATGGGTGAATCTCCCCGTTGGCATGATGGCCGGCTTTGGGTATGCGACTGGGGCGCTCAGCAGATCGTGGCTGTCGGGCTGGATGGCGCGGCTGAGGTTGTCGCAGAAGGAGATTTCGGATTGCCGTTTTGTATCGATTGGCTTTCGGATGGCCGTCTGCTGGTTGTTGAAGGGCGCCGGAATCTTCTGCTCAGGCGTGAATCGGATGGTTCATTTACGACGCATGCCGATCTGGGCGTCATCTCCACCGATGGCTGGAACGAGATTGTGGTGGATGGCCGGGGTCACATCTATGTCAACGGGGGTTCCGGCGAGATCGCATTGGTTGCGCCCGATGGTTCTGTCCAGCAGGTCGCGGATAAAATTGCCTTCCCAAATGGAATGGCCGTTACCCCTGACAATGAAACCTTGGTTCTGGCAGACTCCTTCGGCCGTTGCCTCACCGGGTTTCACATTGCTGCGGACGGACGTTTGGTCGACCGCCGGGTATGGGCGGCGCTGGATGGGTATCCGGACGGAATCTGTATCGATTCTGACAATATGGTTTGGTACGCGGATGTGCCGAACAAACGCTGTGTCCGTGTGCGTGAGGGTGGGGAAGTTATCCAGAGCGTGAACTTCGATCGTGGGTGCTTCGCCTGCATGCTCGGTGGTCCGGATCGTCGCACTTTGTTCGTGGTCGCCAACGAATGGCGCGGCATGGAAGAGGTGGCGGCGGTTGCGCAGGAAAAGACCGGGCGGATATTTTGCGTGGAAGCTCCGGCGATGCACGCGGGATGGCCGGGCGCTACGCGAATAGCCAAGGCGTGTCAGAGGGCGGAGCGAAGAGAAGGAAAGAAAAATCTCACGCAAAGCCGCAAAGACGCAAAGAGGGTGAGAGATGATTGGTGATTGGTGATTGGTGATTGGTGGGGGAACTGGGCACGTTGGAGGATGGAGGTATGTGGGCGTGATTGATGATGATCTTAGGAAGTTTGAGACGGAAGGGGCGGCTCCGTTACCGGTTCCGAATCAACAGGGGTATGTCGATAATGAAGGAGCGCGGATCTGGTACAGTACGTATGGTTTTGGGACGCCGGTAGTTTTGTTGCATGGCGGGTTAGGGCATGGCGGCAACTGGGGGTATCAGGTTCCTGACTTGATACGAAATGGGTACCAGGCGGTTTTGATAGATAGCCGCGGGCATGGGCGAAGTTCGCGAGATGGGCGACCTTATTCTTACGAGCTAATGGCCTCGGACGTTCTAGCGGTGATGAATCGACTCCGTCTGGAGCGATCAGCGCTAGTTGGCTGGAGCGATGGCGCCTGCACCTCTTTGATTCTCGCTCGGCAAAAACCTGATCGAGTCGTCGGGGTGTTTTTCTTTGCCTGCAATATGGATCCAAGTGGCTTGAAAGAGTTCGAGTTCAAGCCCGATTCCGCTCTCGCCCGTTGTTTTGCTCGCCACACTAAAGATTATGCCCAGCTGTCGGCTACGCCGGATCAATTCGAAGCGTTCACGGAGGCGGTCGGCTTGATGCAACGAACGCAGCCGGATTGGTCAGTGCGCGAATTAGGCGAGCTCAAAGTTCCGGTCGCAGTGGTGCAAGGCGAGCACGAAGAATTCATCAAGCGGGAACATGCCGAGTATCTTGCTCAAAACCTTCCGAGCGCTGAGCTGGTGGTCCTTGATGGGGTAAGCCATTTCGCCCCGTTGCAAAGACCGGAGTTGTTTACCGCCGCCATGCTTGGATTTGTCAGAAGGCTGTTTCCATCGTCAGCGACTTCGGTGAAGACAGATCTTTAACAGAAGATCACAACGGTCACAAAGACAGAAGGTATGAAGGCCTCGGCGTCAGGTAGAACTCTGAACCGACTCGGAATGGCCATTGACGACTATTTTGTTCTGTCGACTGCTGACCATGAGTCGCCAGACGCCGTACAGAGCGGAGAATAAAGAAAGAAACGAAACCGCGATCAAAAAGGTGAACGCATCCGAAACGTTAGCGCTCCCGACAAGCACGCATCCTGCCCAAGCCGCGCCAAGATAAATAGCAAAGTTTGTTAAGTGGCTCCGCCACCAGACGCGATCTTTGGAAATGTCCGGCATTCGGAGATCGCGGCAAAACCCGAAAAAGATCCAAATAAGAAAACAAACGCTCTGGGCCAGCAAGCTCCATCCTAATTCGACCGGCGTCACGGGTAGGAGCATCGCCAGCGAAAGCCAAACTAAGAAAACAAATTGTCTGAAGATATTCTCAGCGGAGCGCCGCTGAACCGCACCGGACGACGATTCGAGAATTGTGGGATTGAACGTTACTGAGAGAAACAGCAGACCTAAAAGCGTAGCTGCTGCTTCGCCCAGCAACGTATAAAAGGGATGCAGAGCCTCGATGGCACTGCGGAAGCCAGTGAAATCCATAACCGCGCGATGATAGGATGAGGGTCACGCCAGGTAAAGATTGGTGATTGGTGACAGGTCAGGGATGGCGTTAGCGGCTTTTCTGGCAGAAAGTCCTTGCATTTCGGGCACTTAGGCCGCGTCATAGGACTTGCGCCGCGCTTCGCTGAACGAGAAACCGCGGGCAATGTAGAAGAGTCTAGCCGTTAATTCTGGATGTCTCCGCGACCCGTAATTTTCATTTCAGCCGTCAGTAAGGAATTACGAAGCGCTCGACAACTGGTGGCTAACACGCTGACGTTTCTGGGCTACGAGCCTGAGTGGCAGGATGTCTTCGGGACTGAACAGGGCGATCTGAGAGGCATGTTGCGGAGACGTGTCGACGCTTCCAAAGGAGTAGTGCAATTGGTCGGTGATTGCTACGGAGCCGAACCGCCGACACCCGACGAGCAATTTGGCCGGGTTAGTTATACCCAGTACGAGGCGCTCTATGCCGTCAGCATGGGAAAGAAGATATGGTACCTGTTCTTAGACGAGCAGTTCTCCGTCGATCCGCACGAAAAAGAGCCAGACGAGCAGCAAAAACTGCAAAGCGATTATCGAGCGCGGCTCAGAGCCGAGAGTCATCTTTACCACTCTCTTAATAGCAACGAGGGCCTTGAGGCCAGCGTCCTTAAGCTGCGCGATGATCTTACTCAACTCCGGCGCGGGGTAAGGCGCTGGGCGGCGGCGGTGGCAACATTGCTAGTCGTAACGGTGGGGTTGAGTGCCTGGTTGTTGCAGAGCCAGCAGCATGCGAACGAGCAACAGAAGCAAACCAACGAGCACCTTCAGGTTCTGGAAACGAAGTTCGAAAAACTGCAACAAGGTGTCACTTCGTTCGCTGAAATACAGGACAATCTGCGGCAAGAACAACCGGGGCAAAAGCCGGATCAACTAGAACAGCGAACCTATGAGGAGCTAGGAAAAAAGCTTGGTCTCGACCCTAAGGTGCTTAAGGAAGAACTGCCGCGGTTAGCTCAACAGCTGAAAAAAGCGCCGAACGCAACGACCTATGAACGGGCCAACGCCGCTTATGTAGACAAGGACTACACCGAAGCGGAGCGCTTGGCGCTAGTGGCCGCTAATGAAGCTAAGAGCGGTAATCCGCCAAACAATGCTCAAGCGGTCAAGGCGTTTGCGTTGGCGGCAAGGGCGGCCGATAGCCGGATCGAATATGCCGACGAGTTGAAACGGTTGCGGGCGGCCGAGGCGCTAACGGATTACACACGTGATCCGTTGGAGTGGGCAGGTGTTCAATTCCAAATCGGCTGCGCTCTGTACAACCAAGGTCAATTCCGAGAAGCCGATCGCATCTTGCGCGAAGTATTAAAAGAACGGGAAATGGCGCTTGGTGCTGAACATCGCGACACGCTCTCCGCACTCAACCAGTTGGCGATGGTGCTCTACCGGGAGGGGAAGGACGCCGAGGCGGAAGTCGATTATCGTACAATGGTCGCGCGCGACGGCAAAGTGTTCGGCCCCGAGCATCCGAACACGCTAGGAGCGCGAGATAATTTGGCCAGTGTTCTTCAAGATGAAGGAAAATATGCGCCGGCCGAAGCCGAGGACCGCGAGCTGGTCAAGATTAAAGAGAAGCTACTCGGCCCGGAGGACCGAGATACACTAGGATCCCGGAGCAACCTGGCCAACGCGCTGGATAGCCAAGGGAAGTACGCCGAGGCCGAAGCGGAAGATCGTGCCGTCATTAAGCTCCAAGAAAAGGCGCTTGGTCCACGATATCCTGACACGCTCAACACGCGGACAAATCTAGGAAATGTGCTTGTACATGAGGGTAAGTACACTGAAGCCGAGGCGGAGTATCGCGCCGTGATCGATCTTGACGAGCAGGTGCTCGGACTGGAACATCCCGACACCTTGGAGGCGCGCACCGGCCTGGGAGAAGCTCTTGATCATCAAGGGAAGTATGCCGAAGCGGAGAGAGAATATCTCTCCGTGTTGAAGCTCCAAGAAAAAGTGGTCGGCGCTGAGCACCCCGACACCTTGCTGACACGCAGCGATCTGGCGGAAGCGTTTTATCATCAGAATAAGTATACCGAAGCTGACACGGAGTTTCGCGAGGTCCTGGCGCTTAGAGAAAAGGTCTTGGGCCCCGAGAATCTTGACACCCTGAGGACGTGTTTTGAGCTGGCGCTCTGCTTGCGCTCTGAGGACCAGCTCAAAGAGGCAAGCGCACTCGCGCAACGGGCGGTAGACGGAGCGCGTAAAGCGCTCGGTCCGGACCATCCGGATACAAAAAAATACGAAAAGCTTCAACAAGAGTTACTCGCAATAGCAGGTTGAGCGGGTGAAAATCCAGGAGCCAACCCCCAAAACCCAGGAGTCAGGAGCCAGAATCCAGGAGTTAGAATGTCGAGGCCGATCCGGCGCTGTTTCCAGGCTCCAGTCGCGTTTTACACTGCTGATGATTCGGGTTGACGCTCATCTGGTGATCACACGGCCCGCGCAATGCATCCTCCGGGCTTTCGTACTCGAATTGACGTCCGTGGGCCAAGTCTATACAAAATTCTGGCCACAAAACCCGTAATGTCTCCACGGCCTGTAATCTTCATCTCGGCGGTCAGTCGCGAACTGAGAAGCGCCCGGCAGCTGGTAGCGAACACGCTGACCTTTCTCGGCTACGAGCCGGAATGGCAGGATATCTTTGGCACTGAACAGGGAGATCTGCGGGCGATGTTGCGCCGGCGGATTGACGCCTCGAAAGGCGTCGTCCAATTGGTCGGTGAGTGCTACGGGGCTGAACCGCCCACCCCCGATGGACAGTTTGATCGAGTAAGCTACACCCAGTACGAGGCGCTGTATGCGATCAGCAAAGGCAAGAAAATCTGGTACCTCTTCTTAGACGAAGGATTTGCCACTGACCCGCACGAAAAAGAGCCAGAAGAACTAGAGAAATTACAGAGCGACTATCGGGCACGAGTCAAGGCCGAGAGCCACCTTTATCATCCCCTCACCACTAGGGAAGGACTTGAAGCCAGTGTTCTCAAACTTCGCGACGATCTGACCAACCTGCGGCGCGGGGTTAGACGTTGGGCTGCCATGGTGGCGGCGTTGCTGATCTTAATCGCTGGCTTGAGTATCTGGCTATTGCAGAACCAGCGACGCACTAACCAGCAACAGCAGCAGACCAATCAGCAACTCCAGGGGCTCCAAGAGAAATTCGACAAACTGCAGCAGGGCATCAATTCGTTCGCCGAAGTGCAGAACAAAGTCCGCCAGGAACAGCCCGGCCAAAAGGCTGCGGAAATCGAGCAGCGCACCTATGAGGTCTTGGGTAAGCAGCTTGGGATCGACGCCGCCACACTCAAGGAACAGCTGCCGCGCTTCGCTGAAGAGCTCAGAAAATCGCCAAATGCCAGCACTTATCAGCGGGCGAACGCCGCTTACGTGGCAAAGGATTACAATGAGGCTGAGCGCTTGGCTCTCGTTGCCGCCGACGAAGCTCAGCGCGCCGGCCCTGAGAAGAACTCGGAAGCGATCAAAGCATTTGAGCTCGCTGGCTGGGCGGCCGAAAAGCGGATCGAATACGCCGATGCATTAAAGCGGTTCCGCGACGCCGAGGCGATCACCGACCTTACCCGAGATCCGCTTGAGTGGGCCAGGGTGCAGTTCGCGATTGCCATTATCCTTTTGGAACAAGGTCAGTACAGCCTTGCCGAGAACACGTTACGCAAAGTGCTGACGGAGCGCGACCAAGCCCTGGGATCCGAACATCCCGACACGCTAACGACTCGCGACAATCTGGCAAGCGCGCTGTTCTTAGAAGGCAAGTACCCCGAGGCCGAAGGGGAATATCGCGAGGTGCTCAAGTTCAGAGAAAAGGTGCTCGGCGCCGAGCATCCTAAAACGCTAGCCACGCGTCACAATCTGGCACTGGCACTTAATGGCCAAGGCAAATACGCCGAGGCCGAAGCGGAGTTTCGGGCAGTGCTAAAGCTCGGGGAAAAGGTGCTCGGCCCCGAGGATCTTGACACGCTAGGTACGCGCAACAATCTGGCAATGGCCCTTGCTTGCCAAGGCAAATACCCCGAGGCCGAAGAGGAACTGCGTGTGCTGTTAAAGCTCAGAGAAAAAGCGCTAGGCCCCGAGCATCCTGACACGCTAAACACGCGCACCGCTCTGGCAATGACAGTCTATTCCGAAGGCAGGTATGCTGAGGCGGACGGGGAGTATCGCGCGGTGCTCAAGCTGAGCGAAAAGGTGCTAGGCCCCGAGCATCCTATGACGCTTCTGATACGCAACAGCCTGGCGGCCGCGCTTGATGACGAAGGCAGGTATGCCGAGGCCGAAGCCGAGTGTCGCGCAGTGCTCAAGCTCAAAGAAAAAGTGCTCGGGCCCGAGCATCCTGGAACGCTAGAGACCCGCAACAATTTGGCAGCCGCGCTTGATCACCAAGGCAAGTCTGCCGAGGCTGAAGAGGAATATCGCGAGGTGCTCAAGCTCAAAGAAAAAGTACTCGGGGCCGAGCATCCAGACACGTTAGAAACGCGCAGCGATCTGGCGGTTGCGCTTGATGATGAGGGCAAGTATGCCGAGGCCGAAGCGGACTGTCGATTAGTGCTCGGACTCCAAGAGAAAGTGGTCGGAGCCGAGCATCCAGACACGCTCCGCACGCGAGGCAATCTGGCAAACTCGCTTTATTTCCAAGGCAAGTATGGCGAGGCTGAATCGGAGTGTCGCGCCGTGCTCAAGCTCAGAGAAAAAGTGCTTGGTCCCGAACATCCTGACACACTGAGCACCTGCTATGATCTGGCCCGATGTTTGCACGCTGAGGGGGCCAACCAAGAGGCGACGGATTTCGCACGCCGTGCGGCGAACGGCGCACGCAAAGTTTTAGGTCCGGAGCACCCGGATACAAAGCGATATGAGGAGTTCGCTGCGCTGCCCGAATAGGCAAGCGAAGCGCATGACAAATGACAGATGACAGATGGGCTTCGCCAATGATGAGCTAATGGCCGATAGCGCGCTGCGCGAATAGCCGATAGCCAATAGCCAATAGCCAATAGCCGATTGACGTTCCGCAGGCAACGCGATACAAAATTGGCGAACACGAGCGGTATCCGCGGAAGGCGTTTGGGAACAGGAGTTAGGGCCTAGAATCACGAAGTCCCTGACTATAAACCGGCATGTCGCCACGCCCTGCGATCTTCATTTCGGCCGTCAGCAGCGAGCTCGGAAGCGCCCGGCAGCTCGTCGCCAATACCCTGACTTTCTTAGGGTACGATCCAGAGTGGCAAGATGTCTTTGGCACTAGCGAAGGCGATTTACGAGCGATGTTGCGCCGCCGGATTGATCCCTGTAAGGGCCTCATTCAACTGGTGGGCGATTGTTATGGAGCTGAACCGCCGACGATCGAGGAGCAATTTGGCCGGGTGAGCTATACCCAATACGAAGCGCTCGATGCCCTCCACAAAGGAAAGAAAGTTTGGTACCTATTTCTCGGCGAGAGTTTTCCTGCCGACCCGCATGAGGCGGAAGATCCGGCTACACATCAGTTGCAGGCGCAGTATCGAGATCGGCTGCAGGCTGAGAGCCGCCTTTACCATCCGCTAGCCAGCCGGGAAGGCCTGGAAGCCAGTGTTCTCAAACTGCGCGACGATCTGACTCAGCTTCGTCGCGGCGTCAGGAGGTGGGCGGCTTTGTCGGCGTTTTGCTGATCTTGATCGCCGGCTTGAGCTTGTGGCTGGTGCAGAGCCAACAACATGCAAACGAACAACAGCGACAGACCAATGATCAGTTGCAGTCGCTGCAAGCAAAATTCGACAAACTGCAACAGGGGGTCACCGCATTCGCAGCGGTTCAAAGCCAGATACGCCAGACGCAACCAGGACAGAAACCTGAAGTGGTAGAACAGCGGACCTACGAGGAGCTCGGTAAAGAGCTCGGGATTGATGCAGCGACCTTAAAGGAACAACTACCTCGCTTCGCTAAAGAGCTGAAGATGGCGCCGAATGCGACGACCTATGAACGGGCGAATGCTGCTTACGTGGACAAGGATTACAATGAGGCACAGCGACTCGCATTGGTGGCGGCCGATGAGGCTCGTAATGCAAATCCGCCGAAGAATGCGGAAGCGATCAAGGCGTTCGAGTTGGCGGCTTGGGCCGCGGAGAAAAGGGTTGAATCGGCAGAAGCTTTAAAATGGCTGCAGGCAGCTGAGCCGCTGACCGATCGGGCTCGTGACGCGATGGAGTGGGCTCGAGTGCAGTACGGCATCCCCCATATACTCGAAGAACAGGGTAAGTACCGCGACGCCGAGGGTAGATTGCGCCAAGTACTGACCGAACGGCTGCGAGTACTCGGACCGGAAAATGTCGACACGTTAGCTTGCAATAACGAGCTGGCGAATTCGCTGTATTTTCAGGATAACTATGCTGCGGCGGAAGCGGAATATAGCGCGGTGCTCAAGCTCAAAGAAAAAGTGCTTGGAGCTGATCATCCATCCACACTTAGAACTCGAAACAATCTGGCGACGGCTATGACGATGCAGGGCAAATACGCCGGCGCCGAGACCGAGTATCGAACGGTCATAGCGCTCAAGGAAAAAGCCCTCGGAGCCGAGCATCGGGAAACGTTGGCGGCCCGCAATAATCTGGCGGTGGTGCTTGATAAAGAAGGCAAGTACGCGGACGCCGAATCGGAGGATCGAGCGATCATCGCGATTAAAAACAAAGTGTTAGGTCCGGAGCATCCAGACACTTTGATAACGTGCAGCAGTTTGGTAGAAGTACTCGAACACGAAGGCAAATATGCCGAGGGCGAAGCGCTAGACCGCGACGTGATCAAACTCAGAGACCGAGTACTTGGTCCGGAACACCCGGATACGTTACGGGCCCGCGAGTCGCTCGCCGAGCTCCTCGCTGATCAAAAAAAGAACTCCGAGGCGGAAAGTGAATTCCGTAGCGTGCTGCAACTTCAGGAAAAAGTTCTGCGCCCGGAGCATCCGGATACGCTGAGAACGTGTTTTGATCTCGCGGTTTGTTTGCGTGCTGAGGGCAAAATTCAGGAAGCAATGGTGTTTGCTGAACGAGCAGCGGGCGGGGCCCGCAAAGTCTTAGGTCCGGAGCACCCGGATACGAAGCAATATGAGCAGCTCGCTGCGCGAATAGCCAATAGCCAATAGCCGAGCGAAGCGCATGACAAATGACAGATGACAGATGGGCTTCGCCAATGATGAGCCAATAGCACCAACCCGGCTCTCGTTTTCACTCGTACCAGCCCTCCTCGGAATGGCGCAGTTGGGAGAATTGGTCCAAATCGTGGCCGAACCAAACCTGGCAGGCTTGAGCACTTGACGCGGGCTGAGGCCCTGGCGGTAGAGTGCGTACATGTTTGTAATATTAGGAGCGACTGGAAAGGTCGGGCGGATGACGATAAAGAAACTCCGCGCTCAAGGAGCACTTGTCAGGGCGGTGGTGCGTAAGAGCTCACAGGTGGAGGATCTCACTGCGTTGGGATGCGAGATCGCGGTAGCGGACTTGAGCGATAGGGCCTCTCTAAAGAGTGTGCTGGTCGATGCGGAAGCGGTGCAAGTCATTTGCCCTGTCCGCCCCCAAGCTGAGGATGCGGCTGCGGAGATGGCGCAGACGATCGATGCGATTGCCAAAGCGCTTGCGGAGGTTCGACCGGCCAGAGTTTTAGCGATATCGGATTATGGCGCGCAGGTTAGCGAAGGAACCGGTATCACCATGGCCTTTCACTATATGGAAGCGCAATTTCGAGCGCTGCCAACCGCCGTCACGTTCCTCCGTTCGGCTGAACATATGCAAAATTGGGCCCGAGTGATCAAGGTTGCAGCTGAAGCTGGAGTTTTGCCAAGCCTGCACCATCCGGTTAGCAAACGTTTCCCGACTGTCTCCGCGCCGGATGTTGGGAGCATCGCTGCGGAATTGTTAACTGACGGAACCACAGCTGCGGAGCCGCGTATTGTGCATGTAGAAGGACCGCGCCGTTACGATGCGATCGAGGTGGCGACGACGCTTGGCCAAATTGTTGGGCGCGAGATCGTTGCTCGCGAACTTCCGCAATCGGATTGGATCCCGACTTTGACCCGGGCGGGTGCCTACCCGAGCTATGCGCGATTGGTCTTCGACTTGTATGTGGCGCACAACGCGGGCCGCATCGATGTCGAGCCGGGAGCCGCTGATGTCCGGTTTGGAACAACTGAATTGAGAGACGTTTTTGTTTCGCTGCTGGGCCGGTAGTGACGGTGAGGATTCAGGGATTTTCGCCGCTCCCTCAGTAAAACCGGTACGAGGTGAAGTGAAACCCAACGGTGTCGCCAGCCCAATCGGAGGGGCGTTGCAGTCGGCGTGCGAGTTCTACCGGGCGACGGCGGCGAAAATATTCGCAACCAGGACAACGCTGGGATAGACGCGACGCCCTGGAACCCACGACGTGCCGAAACGCTGGATGTGGAAACACCCAAGGTGGCGCCACATTTTTTGGGAGCCGCGTATTGAGAGTCTCTTGGTGTTTCACGCGCTGGTCCCGTCACACCAGGGATGTTGTGAAAGCGGAATGCGGCTCCCCTCCGATAGGGCGAGGCGACACCGCCGGGTTTTCGCAGTTCCTCGGTCCTGATGCGGATCGCGAAGCCGCGATCCCTCACGAGATGTGACCTTTGTGATCTATGCGAGAATATTCAGCAACCTCCTACAGAACAAAAATCGATGAATGCACCTGATGATAAGAAAGTAACGCCTCGGCGGTTGATGCAGTTTGCTTGGGGTTTTTCGGCTCCGTTGGCTATCGAGGCGGCGGTTGGAAACGGGTTGTTTGATGCTCTGGCAGGCGGGCCTAAGGGTTTGGCTGAGCTGGGAAAGGTAACCGGTGCGTCTTTGCGGGGTCTGGCTGCGCTAGCGGATTTTTTGGTTGGGATTGAACTCTTGGGTAAAGATGGGGAGGGTCGTTTTCAGTTAACGGAAGAGAGCGCCACGTTCCTGGTCAGCGGTAAGCCGGCTTACCAGGGTGCTATTTTTCGGCACATAAGTCGGACCGTTATGCCTGGGTGGCTTGGGTTGACGGAGATCGTCCGGCGAGGTAGTCCGGCGAAGGATATTAGTAGCGAACCGACCGGCGCGACTTTCTTCGAGGATTTTGTAGAGGCTCTATTTCCCGTGAATTATGCGGCTGCCAAAACCTTGGCTGAAAATCTTGCGACAGAGGGCCTGCCTAAACCAGCCAAGGTTCTTGATCTGGCGACAGGTTCAGGGGTTTGGGGCATCGCCGCCGCTCAAGTTTCTCCTGCGGTTCGGGTGACGGCGGTCGATTGGCCTCAGGTGCTTGAGGTGACGAAGCGGGTGGTAGCGAAGTTCGGGTTGAGTGATCGATTCGATTTCTCGGCTGGGGATCTTCTGCAAGCCGATTTTGGCACTGGTCATGGTTTAGCGACGCTCGGGCATATCTTGCACACGGAAGGCGAAGCGCGTAGCCGGGCTTTGTTAGTCAAGACGTTTGCAGCGCTGGCTCCAGGAGGACGAATTGCCATCGCGGAGTTCCTGGTCAACGAGGATCGCACCGGGCCGGTTTCCGGTCTCACCTTCTCGATTAACATGTTGGTTAACAGCAAGACCGGCCGCACTTACTCGTTCGAAGAGATTCGCGATTGGCTCGGTGAAGCTGGTTTTACGGCGCCTAGATTAATGGAAGCGCCTGCGGTTTCGCCGCTGATTCTGGCCGAGAAGCCGGGGTGAGGGAGGAGCCAGGAGCTAGGAGGCGCTGGGTTGGGGACACGATTGGAATGACAAATGACAGATGACAAATGACAGATTGGGCGTTCGCCAAAAACCATGAAGGTAGGGCGAAAAACTCGGCGCGCGACCGTGCCGCCTTGCTCTATAACTTGACCGCGCCGGTTTTGAGCCGCGACCCCTGAAATGGTGCTTGCCCAAGGTAGTGCCGAACCGTTTTGGTGCGTCCCCGGAGCACGCCTTTTGGAAAGACGAGCACGATTCGGTTGTGGGCCGTCAGCGGTGTGGCTCAAAACCGGCGCGGACGAACGATAGAGTAATTTGAACCTGTCCCGCGCCGCCTGTCCGCCATAGCTTTAGCGACGGCGGAAGTTTTTCGCCCTACCTTTTGGGTTTTGGCAAACGCACGATTTGACATCTGCCATCTCCCACATGTCCCCGACCCAGCGCCTCCTGGCTCCTGGCTCCTGTTAGATCAACATCTGGGTCTCGGGGTCGAACAGACAGGCCTTGGCCATATCGACAGCGAGCTTCACTGGCTCGCCAACGGTAGGACTCGCGTTGTGTTCGAAGCGGCCGATAACCTCGTTGCCGGCAATGCGGACGATGACCATGGTCTCAGCGCCCGTCGGTTCAACCACTTCGACCGGCGCTTCGATCGAGGCCAGATAAGGTGTTTCCTCCACTTGGCGTCGGTCATAACTCGTCAAGTTCTCCGGTCTAATCCCTAGGATCACCTGGCGGCCGCTACCGGACTTGGCGGCGCGGTCGGCAAGGGGCAAACGTATCGGCGGTCCATCGTTCCCTACCAACTCAACCGTCGCTGGGTTCGAATCGGTTATTTGAGCGGGTAAAAAGTTCATTGACGGCGAACCCATGAAGCTGGCAACGAACATGTTGGCAGGGCGGTCATAGACGGTACGCGGTTCGGCAAACTGTTGCAGCATGCCCTGGTGCATCACTGCGATACGAGAGGCCAGGGTCATGGCCTCAACCTGGTCATGGGTGACGTAAATGGTGGTTTTACCGAGGCGCTGATAAAGCTTTTTGATCTCAGTGCGCATCTCGACCCGCAGCTTAGCGTCCAGGTTAGAAAGGGGTTCGTCGAATAGGAACAGCGCCGGGTCACGTACCAACGCTCTTCCCATGGCCACGCGCTGGCGTTGGCCACCGGAGAGTTGAGAGGGCTTGCGGTCAAGCAGGCTTTCGATCCGCAAAAGTTCGGACACGCGGGCGACAGCTTCATCGCGTTTCGGTTTGGGTACGCCGCGGCTCTCCATTCCAAAGGTGATATTGCCGCGCACCGTCATCGTCGGATAGAGCGCGTACGATTGGAATACCATGGCGATATCGCGATCTTTTGGCGGCACCATATTGACGACACGCTCACCGATTTTGATCTCGCCTTCGGTCACGCTTTCGAGCCCGGCGATCATCGCGAGCAACGTCGATTTACCGCACCCGGATGGTCCAACTAACACCACGAATTCGCCGGTCTTTACCTCAAGGTCGATCCCTTTCAACACGGGGACAGAGCCAAACGTTTTTTTCAGGTTGCGAACAGTAAGCGAAGCCATGGTTAGTTCTTAAGAGCGCCCTGGGTCAGCCCGCGCAGAAAATATCGGCCGCCGAACAGATAAATCAGGAGCGGAGGCAAAGCGCCAATCAATACGGCGGCGCTCTCAACGTTGTATTGGTGGACTGCAGTCCCTCCGCCGCTCAACGCGATCAATGCTACCGTAATCGGCTGGTGGGTGCCGGAGGAAAAAATGAACGCGAAAAGGAACTCGTTCCAGATGTTGGTGAATTGCCAGATCACGGTGACGATTATGATCGGGGGGGACAAAGGCAAAACAACTTTGCGAAAAATCCGCCAGAAACCGGCGCCATCGATCCGAGCGGCCTTGATCAAATCGTCAGGAATATTCACATAGTAGTTCCGGCAGAACAGAGTGGTGAAGCTTAAGCCCTGAACGCAATGGATGAGGACCAGTCCGGGAGTCGAATTGGTCAGGCCAAGGAAGCCCAATACCTGCGCCCAGGGTAAAAGAACCATCTGACCAGGCATGAAAACACCGAGTGTCATGATGCCGAATAACACCTCGGAGCCAGGGAAACGCCATTTCGACAAGATGTAGCCGTTGATAGCGCCGATGGCCGTCGAAATAATGGTGGCCGGTACAACCATCGCCACCGAATTATAAAAGAAGGGTTGTATCCCTTCACAAGTGCCGCCAACGCAGAATTTGCACCAGGCTTGTACCCAGTAATCGAGGGAAAAGCTGTGAGGCAGTCCGATCAATCCGTTGCGGCTGATATCGCCGAGATCGCGGAAAGAATTGAGAACGACAACGCTAAACGGAAGCAGATAGACTAACGCGAACAAAGTGAGCAGCGCGTAGACGATAATCTTCGCGCGCCGGCCCCAGGTGCCAGCTGTGCGAAGGGGATCGTAGGTAGTAGCGTCAGCCACGTCTGGCCTCCCGGCGTTGGCGTAAATTGGTCCAGATGGAGTAGGGCACCAGGACGAGGGCAAGGGCAACCAGGATCATGATGGCTCCCGCCGCTCCCAGGGCCATTTGGCCACGTTGAAAAATGAGATCATAAACATAGATGGCTGGCACAGTCGTAGAGATGCCAGGTCCGCCTTGGGTCATCGCGAGGACCAGATCGAATGTCTTGATCGCGAACTGCAGAAGGACAACCGCCACTGCGATAAAGATCGGGCCGATTGCCGGCAGGATAATCCGTCGATAGATCCTGGGCATACTCGCGCCGTCTATTTGCGCGGCTTTAATGAGATCCGGATCGACAGACCGGAGACCGGCTAGGAAGAGAGCCATAACAAAGCCCGAAGCCTGCCAGATACCGGTGAGCACGACCGTGTAAATAGCCATTTCGCGTTGCACGAGCCAGTCGAACTTAAAGCTCGCCCATCCGAGTTGATGCATCAGGCTCTCAAGGCCAGTCGTGGGGCTGAACAACCAGCGCCATACCGTGCCGGTCACGACAAAAGAGATTGCCAGTGGATAGAGATAAATGGTGCGAAAGAGGGCTTCAGCGCGGATCCGTTGATCGATCAGGATCGCCAGGGTAAGCCCGATCACCATCGTTCCAATCACATAAAGGGCGCTAAATACAAAGAGATTGGTATAGGCGATGCGCCAGCGCAGGTTAACCCACAATTCCGCATAATTATGGAAACCAGCAAAGGAATAGTCGGGTAAATCACCGGAGTTCGAAAGCGAGATCCAGACGGTCCAAGCACCAAAAACAAATACATAAACGAAAGTAGCGGCCAGAGATGGTGCTAGAACCAGTTGCGGCAAAAAAGTAGAAAACCGTTCGCGGAGCGGACGGCGTTCGCTCGATGCAGTTTTAGTTGGGGTGAACGTTGCCGAATCGACAGACATGTTAGCTTCAAGAGCGCCGGGAGCGCCCGACTTCGCCCTGTCGCTTAGGCTCCAGGAGGCTACGTCGGGCAAGCCGGGAACGAACGAGAACGCCGGGAACGGGACCAAACGTCGCCCTTGGTCGCCAGGTCCCCTGGCGACCGTTGACGGCGATCTTGGCGATCCCGGCGTTCACTGCGTTTCTACTTTTGGGCGTCAACCGCGTCTGCCATTTGCTTCGCGGCATCGGCTGCGGACAAGCTAGGCGTATTGACGAAATTGGTGATTACCTCCATCGCTGCGCCGCGGTACTTCTGCAGGATAGTCATGTTGTGGGCGAAGCTACGGACCAATGTCCCCTCTTTGATAGCTTCCTCGAGATCCTTCTGGCATTTAATCTGGCAAGGATTGAAGCCAGTCAGATCAATGTCGAGCCTGGCCGGAATAGAGCCTTTTGCCTTGTTAAAGATGATTTGGAATTCTTTCGACATAATGAGATGGGCAAGAAGCTTGGAACCCGCGAGATAGTCCTTGTCCTTTTGTTGAAAGAAGACCACTGAATCACTGTTGAGAATGAACCCCGTCTTGCCGTTGTCTTCCGGCGCTTGAGCGCAAAGATAGTCGACGCCTTCTTTGAAGCCGCCGGCATTGAAGGTACCGATCGACCAGTCACCCATGAAAAAGAAGCCGGCCTGACCGGTCAGCATCATGTTAGCGGCGGCGTCCCAAGTGCGCGCGGAGATGCCTGGATCCATGTAGTTGATCATCTTCCGGTATTGTTCGAAGCACTTCACCATGCCATCGCTGCGCATCGCGTCAGAGCTGCCTTCAACAAAAGCCTTCTTGAACAGGTCCATATCCATGCCGTAAACGACGATTTCAAAGGTCGTGGCATCGGTCCAATCGGCGCTGCCGTGCGCAATCGGAATAAGGCCAGCGGCTTTCAACTTCTCGCAATCGGCATTAAATTCGGCCCAGGTGGCGGGCATGGTGGTGATACCGGCCTTGTCGAGGGCTTTCTTGCCGCCCCACATCCAATTGATCCGGTGGATATTCATCGGGACCGCGACCCATGAACCCTTAGGCTTCATGACTGGAAGAAGTTCGGGAGCGACGGTCTTATCCCAACCCTCCTCCTTGGCCATCTCGTCAAGACTGAGGGTCTTGCCGGTGGCGTTCCACTCGGCAATCTCGGGACCCTTCAGTTGGACCGCGGGCGGCGGATTACCGGAGACAACATCTGCGCGGAGTTTAGCCAGAGTATTGGCGGTATGTCCGGCAATAGAAGTTGCTTCCCATTTGCCGCCTGCCGCCTTGAACATATCGCCAAGCTTGGCGATAGCGGCTGCATCAGAACCCTCGCTCCATTGGTTAAGTAGGTTGGTTTTAGGTTCGGCCAGCGCCCTAGCCGACAACAGTCCAAGTGTTAAAGGAACAACAGCCACCGCAAGGGAGGCGAAACGTACATTCATTTTTGCTGGGGGAGTTAATGCCCGATTTGTCGGGCGCACTATTTGTTACACAGGAGTTCAACGAACACCAGTAGAGAAAGAGTACAATTCAACAAAAATTTATTCGGAGAGTGGTCTCGCCGAGGTATTTCTTTCAAATTGAAGTAATGTACGAGGGTGGAAGCGCTTCGTTCTTTTCGTCCTTCCGACTTCGCCCACGTCCTGGGCGTCGCGGTGTCACTTAGTCTTTGACGCTTTTTTTCCGGCTGAGGTGTTGTTGGAGCCCGACCTGATATGCTTCCCTTAACCAGGCCGTTACTTCGTCGTCTAATTCGCGAACGTCCCGGATCGTAAAATGGTGCACGTGATTCCGGGGAGAGATGTCCTCGATCTTGGTGAAGCGCGGACAACTTAGGGCTCGAGCCAGCACGACGTGGGCGTTCAGCTTGCTCCTGGTTAGCTGGTTTACGGCGGCAAAGATCATTCTGGCTTGGAATCCGACCCTGGTCTTCGCTGGAGCAAGCAAGATCGGGCCCAGGCTGAGCACCAGTTTTTCAAATGCCCGGTAAAGAGACTCCGCCTCGGGTCCTTTACCGCTTATAAACTCTTCGACGGTATATTTCCCGCACGAATGTTCCTGATTCCGGTTGGCAAACTGGCGCGAACACTTAGGACATCTCCACAGCGGGCGCGTCTTCGAGCGAGGCGGATCAGTAGCAGAGGACCTGCGATTCATCGGATGCTTGGGTCGGGTTTTGGACTTGGGATGGACGACTGGTTAACGGGCCGGAGTGGGGGTCGGTGAAAGGTGAAAAGTGAAAGGTAGGACCGGAATAGCGGGCGGTTTTATTTAATAAGATGACGATCGAAAAACGTGGCCATTAGCTGGTCCGCCTCTTTCGATTCGGGGAGGTCGGGATTGTGCCAGAATGCGTGCGGGAGAGCTTCAAAGACCACGAGTTGAGCTTCCACGCCCGCTCTTAGAAAGGCACGGTGTAGGATAGCGGTGGCGCTGAGTTCAGGGTCACGGGTACTCGTAACCAACAAGGTAGCGGGAAAATTACTAAGGTCTGAATAGAGTGGCGATAAAGTGCCATTTGGAGCTACTACCACTGAGGGAGTGGGCGAGGCAGCTGAGTTTGCCAGTGCACTGGCCAAGGCGACTGAGCCCAAGTGGCAGAGGATCACACCTAGAAAACGATATTGCCTCACACCCTAATCCTGCACGGTTTGGTTCGTGGGCGCGATTATTTAAGGAGTTGTCGCGAACGAAGGTCGGTAGGGACGAGCTCCCGCTCGTCCGTGGGCGCTCGCAAATCCTCGCTTCGAGATCACCCTGGGCAGATACCGCAATCGGATGAGCAGGAGCTCATCCCTACCAATAAATCGAGTGGTTCCCGGGATCGGCTGTGGCAGAGTCGTGTGCCGATGAACCACCGTCCCCGAACGCAGTTGTTGCTGTTTGCGCTTTCTTTCTTCCTGGCCACTCTCGCGAACGCTTATATTGCTTCACCGGTAAAACGGGCCCGTGACTTGGCCATCCCGTTTGAAGGTACAACGGGCGAGCTCAACGCCATCACCGACGTACCTGGAGTGGAAGTCGGCCAGACGACGCTTATCGAAGGCGAGGGGAAGCTCGTTATCGGCAAGGGTCCAGTCAGAACCGGGGTTACCGCGATTCTTCCGCTGGGGAGAAACGGTGCTAACACTCCGGTGCCTGCGGCCATGTTTTCTTTTAACGGCAACGGTGAAATGACCGGAAGCGAGTGGGTGGAGGAGTCGGGATTTTTGGAGGGTCCGGTATTGTTCACTAACACCCACAGCGTCGGCGTGGTTCGTGACGCCGTGATCGAATGGGGGCAAAATCGGTATCCGGATACCGATTATTATAGTCTCCCGGTGGTGGCTGAGACCTGGGATGGCGACCTCAATGATATCAACGGTTTTCATGTAAAGAAGGAGGACGTGTTCGCGGCCTTGGAAACCGCTACCGGCGGCCCGGTTGCTGAAGGCAACGTGGGCGGCGGTACCGGCGATCGGGCTTTTGGATTTAAAGCGGGGATCGGTACCGCTTCGCGAATAGTTTCCGTTGGGAAGGATCGGTTCTGTGTGGGCGTGTTGGTGCAAGCGAATTTTGCTTCCCGGAAGAACCTAATTATTGCGGGTGTTCCGGTGGGCAAAGAAATCACGGATTTACAACCGGAAATCCATCGGGATCCTGAGCGCGAAGGCTCGATTCTAGTGGCGATCGCGACAAATGCGCCCCTGTTCCCTAGCCAGCTGAAACGGTTGGCGAAACGGGCGACCCTCGGGATCGGGCGTACTGGCGGAATCAGCACGGATTCATCCGGAGATCTGTTTATCGCTTTTTCTACGGCTGTACCGGCCCAGACCGGAGGTCGTCAGCAGTGGTCTACTTTGAGGAATACCGATCTTGATCCCGTGCTGGAGGCGACGGTCCAGGCAACGGAGGAGGCAATCATCAATTCGTTAATGGCAGCCAAAACAATGCACGGGATCAACGACAACGTGATCTATGCGTTGCCACAGGATCGGTTGCGGGAAGTCTTGAGGAAATATAATCGGCTGGGAACGCCTTAGGAACGAGCGGCAGCCATTCGACGCGCTTTTAGCTTGCTCATGACCAGCCATTCGACGCGCTTTCAGCTTGCTCATGGCAGGCGTGCGGGAACGGGATCGTGAATAGGACTTATGTGACCAATAGGACTGATAGGAGATTGGTGATTTTCTTGTAATGAAACGGTCGACGATCAATCTGGTTGGGGTCCTCTTGCTGGTGTTTGGGGTTGGGTCGGCAGAACTGATTTATTGGCTCGGGCGGTCTGCTGAGACGCGGTCGGGTGGCGATCAGTCCGGTGAGGTAACGGATCGTCAGGATAGTACGTTACCGGCGGAGGCTTTAAAGGGTGCTAACCGCGGGTTGGAGATGGATTTTGGGAAGCCATTTGCGCTCTTGATCGGCTGGGAACAGTGGTGGGATGAACAGCCGAGCTATGAACGAGTAGCGATTACAGTCGCTGCGATTGCGGTTTTGCTTGCAGGCGGTTGTTTCCTTCTCGCCAACTGGGGGAAGAGCGGATAGCCGCGCCGTTAGGCGTGGGTATTCGGGGCGTCAGTCGAACCGCTGGTAGGGCGTTGTTCTTTGAGGACGGTCAGGTTGCTCACCCGCAGGTCGGCCACATCGAGTTGATCGATCTTCAATTTTCTCAGATGCATTTGTCTGACCAACATGTCGCGGATTATGAGGCGACTGACTGCCAAAAAGCCAATCGTCAAACTCCCGACCGCTAAGGCTGCCAGGGCGGCCGCGGCCGTCACACCGGCGCCTGTGGCTTCAGCGACAGCGGCCCGAGACCTCGGCATTCGAAGCCAATCGGTGCGTTTCATGGCAAGGAACTATGGGCGAGGAGTGAGAGGAGTACAAGGAGTTCAGGAGTTCAGGAGTTCAGGAGTTCAGGAGTTCAGGAGTTCAGGAGTTCAGGAGTTCAGGAGTTCAGGAGTTCAGGAGTTCAGGAGTTCAGGAGTTCAGGAGTTCAGGGTGGGATGTCCGACAAAATTGCAAGCCAGAAAAGGCTTTTCCGTTGTTTAACAATGGAAAATCCAGAAGGCGACCGTTGGTCCGGCGTGCGGTAGTACGACCTCCTGAACTTCTGAACTCCCGCACTCCTGAACTTCTCTTAATCCTCCCGTCTTCGGAACTCGTCCATCAGCGTCAGGATGGCTTGCCGGGTTTCGAGGATCTCGGTGATCCATTCGTCGAGTGAGAAAGGGAGTTCGCGTTTTGCGTCGCGGAGCCGGTTAGCAGCGTTGAGTGCTTGAGATAGTTCGCCGACTGCTCGTTTAAGCTTTGCGACCACCAGGCCGGACATATCTAGTTCCCGGCTGAGCGGCTGGTCACCGATGGTGAGCGCGCCGGCGACCTTTGGTCCCACCATCATAAAAGAACCCACCATCTCTTCCAGGTCTTCGTCTCGCAGGTCTTCGGCCAATCGCGACAATTCCACGGATCGGTTGATCAAGCGGGTAACTAACGGATGCCGGACAGGATCTCTGGCTGGAAGGTCATTCTCTTCATAGTGTTCGTATTCTTCGAACTCGATCCCTTCCTTTTGCTCTTCGTCCGCTTCGCCTGAGGACTCCCCTTTCGCATCCAGCATTTCCTCGATCCAGGTCCACCCCATTCCTTGGGCGACCAAACGATCGCGTTCCGGATTGTCTTTATACTTTTCCAGCAATTCACCCAGCTTGGTTGAACGTCGATCGGATGCTCGAAGGAAGAGCTCCCATTCGAACTCGTTCTTTGGTTCTCCGTGGTAAGCGGCTTCCTCGCGAGCGTCGAACGACTCACTCAGACGTTCCATAAATGACTGCATCGCTTCCGCATTGGCTTGATGCTGCCGCGCTTCTTCCTCCGGATTGAGCCGCCAAGCCGGTTCGCCGACGCTGATTTCGTAATCGGTCGATTCTATCACCACGCGGCCGTTAGTTTCGCTAAACCATTCCAGATAGAGGCAATTTGCAATGTGCTCTTGGTAGGGCCGATCCTCACTGAGCGCTTGGTGATCGAGGTTCTCGATTACCCTGACCTTTCTCGCCGCCGTTATATCTCCAACCACCCCAGTTTGGTCCGGGTTAAGCTTAATGGTCGAATCCGGTTTTGGCGCCGGATTAGAGAAAGTGAGTTTACATCCGGCCAAGTCTCTATGGCCGTTGCCCGATAAGCTTAAAACCAATGGGGTTTCTCGACCGGCAAGCCAGATCTTGCCACTGACTTGTCCGGGCGTCTGGTTATCGATCTCGCCGCGAACAACGTTTTCTTCGATACGCCAAGCCATGCTGCTCTTTTACTCAAACACCGAGAGTTAGCAACATTATTTTTGTTAGTTATTAAATCAAATTTCACCACAAAGACACAGAGTTCACAAAGGTCGCACAGCCGTAACCAAATCGTCCTTCCACCTTCGCCAACGTCCCTGTTGTGGAGCGCGCCTCGCTTGCGAGGCCGACCTTGAGCGGGTGACCCAATAGAGCAGGCTATGGCGGACAGGCCGTCCTAGTCGTCGTCCTCGATTTGGCGCGAACCAGGTTGAAGGGAACTCGCTGTGCCGATCGGATTCTGGGAACTTCGCCATCGCTGGAAAGAAAAGCTTTCGAGGACGAGGACGACGACGAAGGACGAGGACGAAAAATCCTTACGCGACCGGTGTGTGCGACAATGCTTGTGCCGGTCTCTGTGAACTCTGTGTCCTCTGTGGTGAAATTTTTCCTAACGAAGGCGGCGGCGATCATGCTTATGATCGTCGTCGTCATCATCACCGACCGATCTGATCCAATCGCGGATCATCCGGCGCAGACTTCTCCGTTCGCGCCAGGAGAGATGACGCAACTGGCGATTTACCCGGATTTCGCGTTTCAAGTCTTCTAGCCGGAACGGGAGAAATTGAAAGCCGGTTTGGGCGCCGGCGATCAGCCCTAGAACCAGTAGAGACAGCCATTCATTATGGGATGTCCCTCCGACAATGAAAACCACCCAGAAATAGCGAAAGATTGATATCCGGATATTGTCGCCTACCACTTCCAAAATATCCGTGGCCGAAAGCGTTATCGTCTCTGGTGCTCGCTGCAGCCGCGCGATCGTGAACTGGGAGCGCTGAGCGGGAGGTGTTGGACGAGGGGGCGCGGGAATTGGCGTGCTCCTGACCAGCTCGGGAGTCTTTTCGTTGCGCAGCCAGGCATCGATCTCCTTCTTGCGCCAGCGCTGGGTATAATCTGCGGTCAGCAGGCCGGTTAACAATTCTTTCCAGCGAGGAGAAACCGCTTCCGGAATCTCGATTTTGCCGCCGGCCACCCGGTACAACTGTTGTTTTACGTCCAGTCCGGCAAACGGTTGTCGCCCGGTCAACGCCTCCATCAGGACCATGCCTAAGCTCCAGTAGTCGCTGGCTTCCGATTGCATCCCGGTGACTGCCTCCGGGGACGAGTAGGCGACGGTGCCGACGGTTCCGGTCAAAATCGTCTGGTAGCCGCCGAGCCGCGCGGTCCCGAAATCGGCGAGTGAGACTTGTAACGGTTCGGTCTGAGTTACAAAGATGTTGGACGGCTTGATATCCCGATGGAGGACATGCTGGCTATGCAGGTAGTGGATGGCGTCGGCCAATTGCTGGAGAAGTTTGCTAGCCTCCGCTTCGCTGAACTGCCGGCGTTTCCGGATGAGATCGGTTAGTGTCCCGCTAGCGACGTAGGGACATACTTCGAAGTAACGGCTTTGAACTTCGCCTGCCTCCAGGATCGGCAACAGATGCGGATGAGCCAGGGCGCATTTTTGCCGTTCATCCATGAGGCCGGGAAGCTTGCCGTGGCGATAAATCTTAACTGCCACCTGTTGACCGTTAGGCCGATCTCCCAGCCAGACATCGGACTCGCTGGAATGGTTGCTCAATAGACGGACTAGCCGGATATCGCCGACAAAACTGATATCCGGCGGCAATTGCGCGTTGTAAGACGGTCCCACGTCTTCGCGTCCCACGGAAGCCGGTCCCGCGTCTTCATGGCCCACAGAAGACGGTTCCACGTCTTCACGGCCAACGGATTGCTGCTCCTCCGCCATCGACGAGAGCTTCTTCAGACCGGCCCCGGCGTCAATCCTTTGTTTCAACGAGCGGCGGCAAAGCCCGCTTCATACGCCGGCTGACCGTTTGAAAGCCTAACACCTCGTAGAAACGAATCGCACTGTAGTTGAACTCGTAGACATTCAAGTCGAGCTCCTCGATATCTCTGGCCCGAGCCCACAGACCGGCGGCGTCCACCAGTTTACGTCCGACGCCGGTGCGCCGGAATTTGGCGGTCACCACCAGGTTTTCCAAGAGAACGAACCGGTCTGGATTAAGGAACGGCGGCGCATCGCGAATCACGGCAACTGCGATCCCGGCTAGAACGGATTTAACCTCGGCGATAAAGATGGCGGCATCCGGGTCTTGGATCCGCTCTTCTAGATACTGGTTATGGGCGATCGCCCCTGGCTCCCTGAACTGAGTCGGGTCTTCGTGATGGTGTAAGAAAACAACTTCGTCCAGGAGATGGGTTAGGGAACAGAGTTCCTCGGGACGAGCCGTCCGAACAGAAACGTTCATGGGCCAAGATGGTAGGAAGTGTGGGCTGGGGCGAGACCAATCGATGGAAGGTGGGGGGGTTACGGGGCACCCGGGTGGCCAGTGGACGGGAGGGACGTAGTGGGACGGAGTGGACTGGGTGGACGAGTTCGCGGAGGTGTCGAGGGGGCGATCGCGGCGGCGATTCTGATCGGCGCCTCTGATTTGTAAGTTTTGCGGGCTAGCGGCTTTTGTCGGTGGCATTTCTCTGCTAGGGTCGTTCTCTGGAATTGACTCCTCGGTCTAGAGCGAGCTGGGTTTTAGTTCCCCGGAAAATCCCGAACTGACAACGCAAATGAGCGAGCCGCAAATCGAGTCGAGGCCAGATATTTCTCTCCTACAACAGGCGGTTAATCTGTTTCTAAAAGAGGCGATGCCGCAGCTGGCGTTGGAAGCCTGCGCGGACGCGATCATGCGATCGGTTGCGAGGTTTATTCCTACCGGCCTGGTTTCAGGTAGTCTCTGGTGTCCGGGTCAGAGGCCGAATACCCGATTTAGGCTGGCATTCGAAGGAGATACGGTGGTGCGGCGAGAGTGCGCTGAATTGGATGTTCCGATCGAACCGGCAACGAAGCGGGAAGAGCAAACTGAAGAGGATATGCGAATCCTGTTGCATCGTTCGCTGAAGACTTTGATCACGGACCGGCCTGGAGTCGATAACCTGAGGCAAACGAAGTGCCGGGCGGCGATTGAGATTCGATTCTGCTATTTTGGTCGTCTAATTTTACTGTTGATCGTTGGGTTGCCGACGACAAAAGGGATGCTCACAAAACAGTCTGAGGAGTTTCTCAACTTATTTTGCCGGTGCTGCCTGATTTCTCTGCAAGGAGCCTATATCGCGGAAATGGAAGAGAAATCCGGGCGATCGAGCGGACTCCTGTTACATGAGAAATTTAGTCTTACTCTTCACTGGTTTCACTCAGTCACGCGACACTTGACCCTTGGTATCGCCCGTCTGCGGGGGGGACAATATCCGGAGGCGGCAGACGCCCTGGACCGGACCCTGGTCGTCGCAGCGGTCTGTTTGGCAGAAATTATCACGGTGATAAACACCGTTTCCGGGCCTGTACCCAGCTTGCCAACGTCGGGAACCTTTCCAGCGTCGGGAACGTTCCCAACGTCGGGAACGAGCGGGATGGCCGTGAACGCCGTGAACACCGTTTAGTCTGCAAGCCCACAGAGCTGCCAGGCTACAAAACAGCTCGCCTCCCAACGCTCGGCGTTCCCGGCGTTCCCGCACGTTCCTAAGGGGATGGTTTCGCGTACGCGGAGCGCATGCGTGCCATGCGCCGGGCTCGGAACTCGTCCAGCTTATGCTGTTGGTCCGGGGTGAGGAGAGGGGCTAGTCCGGCCAGCGTCTCGTCGAACGCTTCGTTGGTTTCCTGAATGGTTTTTTGCCGGACGGCACGGAGTCTTTCGATAGCCTCGTGAATTGGGACGCGAACCTTTTCTTGCTCTTCCGGGGTCAAACCGAGTTGGTTCGTGAGGTTGCGCATAGCGGCCTGCTCCCAGGTGACCGCCGGAGGCGCCTTGGCGGTGAACTGATGGAGTGAGCCTAGAGTCAGGGTGATCCCAGCCCCGCAAAGGGCGCCGATCACGAAAAGAAGGGCGAACGAAATAGTCAGTTTCCAGCCGAATCCCATAGCGATTGCGCCATTTCGTCGACTGGATCCTGCTCTTCTGCTCCTGCCATCATGAGAGTTTGGAAATTCCAGCCAACAATTGCGGCAAAAATAACGAGCGCAGCCGAAATCGACAGTACGGAAGTCCGGACTGTGATCCGTGCCCGATCTAAGACACAAAGATGGAGAGAGTAAACCCGACCGGGAAAGTCACTTGGCATAGAAGAGCGTTCCTCTTTGCCGGCTGCCTTTGCCCGTGCGAATAACTGTTCTATCCCGTCGTTCGTCATTTTTCTAATCGCTGGACTGCCGTGGCGAGTTTTTGGCGTGCTCGGAAAGCAGTCACCTTAACTTTTGACGGGGTCCAGCCAGTAAGGTCACAGATTTCTGCGATCGATTTCTCTTCTAAATGCAACCAAGTGACTACGGTCCGTTCATCCGGTTTGAGGGTCTGCATCAAGCGCTCGAGCAATTCTTTTGCCTCTTCCGGTGATCGTTCCGTAGGCAGGATGGCCGAGTTTTTCAAATTGTCGAGCATCGCCTGTTGTTCCTCGCTGAAATCGGACCAGCGGAACTCGGGGCGGATCTTTTGCTTTCGCAGTTGATCGATACAAGTGTTGACGGCGATGCGCGAAACCCAATGGTCAAAGGGCATATCCGCGCGGAATTGGTGGAGGCGGGAGAAGATTTTTAGAAAAACGTCCTGGCACAGATCCTCTTCCAGCTCTCTTCGGGGTAGGTGGTTTCGAACAATCCGGATCACGATGGGATAGGTGAATTCGATCAGCGCCTTGGCCGCTGATTCATCATTCTTCCTGGCTCGCGCAATTAGGCTGAGAAGGGCGTCATCTGCCATTAAACGCGTTGATTTTGGTCAGCGCTGCATCCGCGAGTTGCGCATCCATGTCTATCAACGCAACGTAATAACATCGCAAATATAAACCATGAAGCGCCGTCGGGCGCAGCTTGTGGCGAACAACGTCTTTGGACGGTGCAAACATCAAAATCATCAATCTAAATTATGTCCTTCCTCAAAGAATTCAGAGACTTTGCCATGAGAGGGTCTGTAATTGACCTCGCCATCGGCGTCATTATCGGTGCCGCGTTTGGCAAGATTGTTAGCGCACTCGTCAATAATGTCATCATGCCCCCAATCGGGCTTCTTTTAGGTAGGGTCGACTTCTCGAGCCTGTTCCTGAATCTAACCGGGCAAACTGCCGGTTCTTTGAAAGAAGCGGCGGACAAGGGGATACCGGTGCTTGCTTACGGGGTGTTTCTGAACACCGTCATCGAGTTCCTGATTGTCGCGTTTGTTTTGTTCTTGGTGATCAAGCAAATCAACCGATTCAAGAAGCCACCGGAAGTGCCGGCGCCTACCGGACCGTCCGCGGAAGAGAAACTGCTGGGAGAAATCCGAGATATCCTGAAGAGCCAAGCCTCCAAATAGTGGTGGCGTGGTTGGGTGATCGGGAGGAAGTAATCAGTAGGTCAGTAATCAGTGGCGGTAGGGCGAGGCTCCTGTACCGCCTCCGAATGTTCGCGGCGTTGATCGTATTCTGACGCCGGAGAATGGTTTAGACCGCTAGTCCGCCGAGCCGGGAACCCCTGATGGACCACGTCTCCGTTCACGCGCAACCCCAATGGCTCGGCAGCGTCTTGTCGTTGGACACCAGGGTAAAGAAAGCGCCTGTAACCGTGAGTCAGCTTATTGGTGGTTCGGGAGCCTCGCCCTACCAGCACTGACCTAGTGATTACTGATTACTCACTTTAGCAGGGCGGTTATTACCAGGATAACGACCAGCGCAAGAAAAAAGCTGCGAAGTAGCCAGCGGGGCCGTTCCGGAACGGACACGGCCACCCAGCCGACAATCGCCAGGATTAAACAAATCAGAGTCCAAGAGAGCATGGTGTAGACGACTTGTTTCTTGGAAGGCTAAAAGCGTGCCACGGAGGCGTTGCTGACGTAAGTTGCTAGCTATAAGCAGTTTATATTTGTCCTTTCTCTTTGGCTTTCTAAATAAGCGTGCAAGGGGCTCAGGCGAGGTTGCAAGGTGCGGTACCGCTTTGGGCTCGCCCCGTACCGAGTTCTGCCAGGCCAATGGCCTTACTGACTACTGTCTTACTGATTACTGATCACTTCCGGACCACCTCTCACCGGTAACCAATGCGGATCAACTGGGGAGGGAGCGTTGCGGCTACCGAGAAGAAATTGTCCGAGCCAAGGCGAAATGTTTGGAATAAGTTAGCTTCCACCAAGACTCTTTTAGGAGATGGACGCCCCGATTTTTATTCAAAGGCTTAAGGGACTACCACGGGTTTCATGCGGGCTTGCGATGTTCTTGCTGGCGCTCGGTGGGGCGATTCCTTCCCAGGCGCAGGTGGTTAATGGTCGTCAGCTAGTAAAGGCCCAACTCGTAGCTGACACCCAACAGATCCAACCCGGACAGAAGTTCCGTCTTGGAGTGTTGTACACCATCGAACCGAATTGGCATATTTACTGGAAGTATCCGGGCGATGCCGGGATTCCGACTCAGATTGATTGGCAGTTACCGGAAGGATTTAAAGCCGGTCCTTTGCAATGGCCTTTGCCCAATCGAGAAAAGGAACCGGGCGAGCTCGAGGTCTTCGATTACAACAACGAGGTTCTGCTCTTCGCCGAAGTAGAAGCACCCGCGCAGTTGCCTGCCGGGCCGATTGATTTAGCCGCGAAATCAAACTGGCTAGTTTGTGAGAAAGAGTGCGTGCCGGGTGATGCCCAGTTGTCATTGAAATTCAATGATGGCGGACCGGGTCCGGACAACGGGAGTGTCTTTGCTAAGTATGCAGCTTCGGTTCCGAAAGCCGGTCCCGCGGGCACGGGATACTCGGTCACAATGAAAGCGTCCGGAAAAGAGCTGGTGGTCGACTTTTCCGGTGTGCCGGCGGATAGCCACCTCGATTTCTTTCCGGAGCCGCCGGAGAACGTGGTGCTCAACCATGGCAAACAGGTAGGCAAGAGCGTGGTGCTGTCGGTCGATGGGGGAAGCAGCGCTTTCGATCATTTAAAGGGGGTTGCCGTGGTGCAATCGAACGGGAAGACGGACGCGTTTGAAATTGACCTGCAAAATGCTGGAACGACGGTGGCGACGACCGGGGCTGGGGTGAGTACCGACCTGGCCGGTGTAATGCAGGCGATTGTGTTCGCCTTGATCGGCGGCCTCATCTTAAACGTGATGCCCTGCGTGTTGCCGGTTATTTCCCTAAAGATCTTCGGGTTCGTCAGTGAAGCTGGGGAGCGGCCGGACAAAGCGTTCCGATTAGCGTTGGTTTTCTCAGCCGGTATCCTGAGCTGTTTCGCAATTTTGGCGGCCATTGTCACCTTCTTCCGAGCAATTGGGGCTCAGGTTGGATGGGGGTTCCAATTCCAGGATTATCGGTTCGTACTCGCCATTAGCTGTCTGGTATTCGCGTTTGCCCTGAATCTATTTGGCGTCTTTGAGCTTACGGTATCGGCGCGAGCGACGGGCGGATTGGCGAAACTGGCGGCCGGCAGTGGGTATGGAGGGGCGTTTTTTCAGGGAGCATTTGCAACGATTTTAGCAACACCGTGCACCGCGCCATTCCTAGGGACCGCTTCGGCGTTTGCTTTCACGCAACCGGCGTGGGCGACGTTCCTTATCTTTTTCTCGATCGGGATTGGGATGGCGCTTCCGTACCTGCTGTTAGCTGTACAACCGAAATGGCTCCGTTATCTGCCTAAGCCGGGTGACTGGATGATTCGATTGAAACAGCTGCTCGGTTTCTTACTGCTGGCCACCTTGCTGTGGCTGTTTTGGATTGTTGGGCGACTTGGCGGTGTGGATGGGATGGTCGAACTAGGCGGGCTGCTTTTGCTTATCGGGATCTTGGCCTGGATCAAAGGATCGTTTTGGACGCCGATTTCATCCGGCCGCTCGCGAATTCTGGCGGCGCTAGCCATGGTCGCGGTGTTGGTGATTGCTATCGGTAGCTATTTCTTTGTCACGGCGCCGAGCAAAATTGCTTGGCAGGCATTCAACCAGCAGTCGCTGGATAATGCACTCCAATCAGGCCGTCCGATTTTCGTCGATTTTACCGCTGATTGGTGCCTGACCTGTAAAGCAAATGAACGGTTTGCTTTGGATACGTCAGCGGTGCGCCAGGCCTTTACCCAACATGGAGTAGTGGTGCTGCGGGCAGACTGGACCCATGGAGACCCGGAAATCACGCAGATCCTCAAAGAGCATGGTCGAGCGGGTGTCCCGATGTATCTGTTTTATCCGGGAGGCAAGGATCGGCCGCCGACGGTTTTGCCCGAGTTGATCAGCTCGCAGACGGTTCTCGACGCCATGAAGGCTAGTTGAGAAAGCGGTCAGGATTTATATCGTACGTTCCAATTGAAGTGGTCCCTAACTCGTAAATATGATGAAGCGAAACCTCTGTCTAATTCTTGGACTTCTGACGTTTAGTGCAGGAGCTGCCTTGGCTGGAGCCGAAGTCGGCCAGCCCGCGCCGGATTTCAATTTACCCGACACCAACGGACAGACGCACCGGCTTTCCGAGTATAAAGGAAAATACGTGGTGCTCGAATGGTACAATCCGGATTGCCCGTTCGTCCGCAAGCATTACGGATCCGGCAATATGCAGTCGCTGCAGAAAGAGTTTACCGCGAAAGGCGTGGTTTGGCTGACGATCGACTCGTCGGCTCCCGGACTCGAAGGAAATTATCCAACGGAAAAGCTGAATGAGATTGCGGCGTCGCAAGGAGCGGCTCGCACCGCGCTGCTGCTTGACCCGGAAGGAAAAGTTGGACACGAGTATGGGGCTAAAACGACGCCTGACATGTACATTATTAACCCCGAAGGTAAGCTGATTTACGAAGGGGCTATTGATAGCAAGCCGAGCACGGCGCTCGCCGATCTTAAAGTGGCGACGAACTACGTGAAGGTTGCGCTGGATGACTCCATGTCAGGTAAAAGCGTAACTCAAACCGTGACACGGCCTTACGGCTGTACCGTTAAGTACGCGCAATAGTTGCGGAACGAGTGGGCGATTGGGCGAATGGGCGTGTCGGCGAATAAGGGCGTCGATACCCCATCGGTAAGGACGAGATCCAAGCAAAAATCTCACGCAAAGACGCGAAGGAAAGACCCATTTAACCGCAGGCGGGTTTAGAACTCTTGGGCGCTGTGAAGGTCGGGCAGGAGCGGTGAGAGGTCATCGGTCATTCCGGGGCCGTGCAGCTGCGGATGACTACACACTAAGCGTGTCCGGTACCGAGTGACTCAAGTCGCCAAGATTGGTACGGCGAGAGCCGTCTAGCAATCAGCTCCGACGCCTTTTGCGGTTGAATTCGTCTTCCCTTTGCGCCTTTGCGTCTTTGCGTGAGATTTTTCTGGGAGCTTGTTCTTACCGCTTTTTTGTCACGGGAATTGATTGACAGTGCACAATTATCCGCTTTCATAAGCGGTTTGCGCGTTGTCTTCCGAGCTTTGCGCGAGGGTCGCGATGTGCTACCGTGACTTGTTATTTAGCCTATGGCAGAACAAGATCCTAGATCCCCGAAACAGGATAAAAATTCTCGTAATTTCGGGAACGATAACAACAACTTCAATTGGCGCGGTGTCCTACTGGTTGCGTGTGCGATCGCTTTGTTGGGAGGCTTTTTCTTCTCTCGAAGCGGTGCCTACGGGAACGTAGAAGACATCCCCTACACGGATTTCCAGCAATACCTCGATGAGGGGCGGATTAGCAAAGAAGAACCTTTGCAGCTCGTGGTGACCGAGGGGAGGCCGACGCAGATTTTGCGAGGCGCTTTCGATAAAGAGCGCAAACCGGGAGCCGGTTCAACGGCGCCCGATCACTTCAAAACAACCGTTTTCTTAGAGTTCAATAAGGACCTGAAAGCAGAGCTGGAAGCTAAAGGGTACAAAGTTGATATCCGAGCCGACTCTGACGTGATGTTTACCGCGTTGATGCAAATCGCGCCGATTGTTTTCATCATGGTCATCCTTTACTTTTTCTTCAGGCAACAGATCCGAAACGCCGGCCGGGGAGCGCTTTCCTTTGGTAAGAGCAAGGCCCGCATGCTGGCTCGAGATCGCAACCGGGTGACGTTCAAAGACGTGGCCGGGGTTGAAGAAGCCAAGGAAGAAGTACAGGAAATTGTCGATTTCCTGAAGGACCCGAAGAAGTTCCAGAAATTGGGTGGACGTATTCCCAAAGGCGTCCTGATGGTTGGGCCTCCTGGCACCGGTAAGACACTGTTAGCGCGTGCTATCGCCGGAGAGGCCGATGTGCCTTTCTTTAGCATCAGCGGCTCAGACTTTGTGGAAATGTTCGTGGGTGTCGGGGCCTCGCGAGTCCGGGATATGTTTGAACAGGGTAAGAAGTCTGCGCCTTGTATCATCTTTATCGACGAAATCGACGCAGTGGGCCGGCATCGTGGTCACGGCTTAGGCGGTGGACACGATGAACGGGAACAGACGTTGAATGCGTTGCTGGTCGAGATGGATGGATTTGATACCCAAGAAGGTGTCATCATCATCGCCGCGACCAACCGGCCGGATGTTTTGGATCCGGCGCTTCTCCGTCCGGGCCGTTTTGATCGCCAGATCACGGTTAATCTGCCGGACGTAAAAGGCAGAGAAGAGATCCTCCGAGTTCACGCTAAACGAGTGAAGCTCGCCGAGGGAGTCGATCTTGCGGTTGTAGGTCGCGGTACCCCGGGTTATTCCGGCGCAGAGCTAGCGAACGTGATCAACGAAGCGGCTTTGCTGGCGGCACGCCGGGGTCTGAAAGCGATTACCATGGCTGAGCTGGAAGAGGCTCGCGATAAGGTACGCTGGGGTAAAGAACGCCGAAGTCTCGCCATCAGCGAGAAAGAAAAAGAAAACACCGCCTATCATGAGGCGGGGCATGCTCTCCTTTGCGAGGTGCTGGATCACACCGATCCGGTCCACAAAGTGACCATTATTCCGCGAGGTCCTTCACTCGGGTCGACGATGTATCTGCCGGTGGAGGATAGGTATAACAACCGGAAAAACGAGCTGCTTGATCGCCTGGTCGTGATCATGGGCGGGCGCGTGGCTGAAGAGATGATCTTTGGCGATGTCACCAGCGGCGCCTCCGGAGATATCCGAATGGCGACCGGTATCGCGCGTAAGATGGTGTGTGAATGGGGCATGAGTGAACGCCTCGGTATGGTCGAGTACGGCGAGCACGAAGATTACGTTTTCTTGGGCCGGGATATCTCGCGTTCGCGTGCTTATAGCGAGGCTACAGCACAAGAGATCGACCGAGAGGTCAAACGTCTGTGCGACGATGCTTATCAACGGGCGATGAAGTGCCTAACCCAGCGCAAAGAGATCCTGATTGCGATCGCTAAGGCGTTGTTGGAGTACGAAACGTTGGACGGAAGCCAGGTACGAGAGATCATCAACAACGGCAAGTTGTTGAATCCGCCGCCGCCGATTCCCACGACGCCGGTTGACAATCGGCCGGAAGAGTCACGGTTGCCGAGTCCGGAAGGACTTGGCGGCCTTACGGAAGCACCGGTTTAAGGTTGGTTGTTTCGTTGGTTTGTTTTAAAAAAAGGGCTGCCCACGCGGCCCTTTTTTTTTCGGACGACCCCCCGTGTACGGGAAGTCCCCGGTAAGGGGTCCGGCAGATGCCCTCGTGCGCAAGCCGTGGAGCGCTGCCTCGCTTGCGAGGCCGTAGTGCGCAGAGCTGATGGTGCCGCAAATACGTTGACGCTCTGGGTTCTTGTGCGTGGTGGAAGCGACGGACAAAACAATGCGGAGCGCAAACAGCTCTAAGGACGTGCTTTGCTAGTTCTCGTTCCGAACCACGGCCTCGCAAGCGAGGCGGCGCTCCACGGTGTGCGGGCGACGGATGAGCGGGAGCTCATCCCTACCGACATTGCTCAACTCTCGCCACATTTTGTTCTTTAGTTGACGCCCGGGGGCTGCCCGATTAATTGGCGGAGTCCTTCAACGAAATTGGAACTGATCAAATGACAAGAATTGGTATTAACGGTTTTGGGCGAATCGGGCGCTTAGTCTTTCGAGCCATTGTGGAGCAAGGGTTGCTGGGCAAGGAGGTCGATGTCGTGGCGCTGAACGACATTGTCCCGGCGGATAATTTGGCCTATCTGCTCAAGTACGATTCAACCCAGGGCCGTTTTAAAGGCGAAGTCGGAAGCGAGAAATCCAGCCCGGACCTAGAGAGCGACGACGTTCTGGTGGTCAACGGGCACCAGATTCGGTGCCTATCGATCAAACAGGGGCCGGCCGCACTTCCCTGGGGCAAATTGGGCTGCGACATTGTCATCGAATCGACCGGGCTATTTACCGCCGCTGAAAAAGCGCGAGGGCATATCGAGGCTGGGGCTAAGAAAGTGATAATTTCTGCTCCAGCCAAAGGTGAGGACATCACCGTTTGCATGGGAGTGAACAACACGAAATACGATGCAGCCAAGCATCACATCATTTCGAATGCGAGCTGCACCACCAACTGTTTGGCTCCGCTGGTCTACGTCCTTTTGAAAGAAGGGTTTGGCATCGAAGAAGGTCTGATGACGACCATTCACAGCTATACCGCGACACAAAAGACCGTGGATGGACCGTCGATGAAAGATTGGAAAGGTGGCCGGGCTGCCGCCATCAACATCATCCCGTCGACGACGGGCGCCGCTAAAGCAGTCGGATTGGTTTGTCCTGAGGTTAAAGGCAAACTGACCGGCATGTCTTTCCGAGTGCCGACTCCGGCCGTCTCAGTGGTTGACCTGACCGTTCGTACGGTCAAGGAGACGAGCTACGCCGAGATCAGCGCGAAGATGAAGGAGGCCAGCGAGACCTATCTCAAAGGCATTCTCGCTTATACCGGAGACGAAGTGGTATCAACAGACTTCCTGCATGATACGCACTCGAGCATTTTTGACGCAGGCTCGGGCATCGAGCTGAATAACCGATTTTTCAAGCTGGTGAGCTGGTACGACAACGAGTGGGGCTACTCGAATCGTTGTGTCGACCTTCTGAAGTACATCCTCTAGGCGAAAACCGATTTATGGCAAAGCTCTCGGTGCGCGACCTGGAAGTAAAAGGACGCCGGGTTTTTACCCGCGTCGATTTCAATGTCCCAACAGAAGAAACCGATGCCGGTCCCCGGATAACGGATGACACCCGGATGCGGGAAAGTCTGCCCACGATCGACCTGATTCGTAAGGCCGGTGGGAAAGTGGTTTTGTTGGCTCACTTCGGCAGACCGAAAGGCAAGCCGAATCCCAAATACTCACTGAAACCCGTTGCTCAGCATCTCGGAGCGCTACTCGGTGGCCCGGTTGAGTTTTCGCCTGAGATCGTGGGGGCTGAGGCGGAGGCCGCGACGAAAGCCTTGCCGGACGGGGGAGTACTCTTGATTGAAAACGTTCGTTTTCACGCCGAAGAGGAAGCCAACGATCCAGAGTTCTCCCAGCAATTGGCGAAGTTGGGCGATGTCTATGTGAATGACGCTTTCGGGGCTGCGCATCGTGCGCATGCCAGTACCGCCGGGGTGGCAAAGTACTTACAACCGGCGGCGATGGGACTCCTGATGGAGCGAGAGCTGAAATATTTGCAGGACGAACTGGCAAGACCAGAACACCCGTTTCTGGTGATCCTGGGAGGAGCCAAGGTTTCTGACAAGATCGGAGTGATCAAAGCGCTAATGGAAAAAGCGGATGTCTTCCTGATCGGGGGCGCCATGGCCTACACGTTTTATCGGGCCTTAGGCATTCCCACCGGCGCTAGCCGGGTAGAGGAGGACAAGGTCCATTTGGCCAAGGAAATATTGAGCTTGGCCGAAAAGAAGGGCATCAAGTTTCTTTTGCCGGTGGACAATCTCGAAACCGACGAGTTTCGAGCGGGCGCGAATTCACGCAATACGCCGATTCTCTCGAAGGACCGGGGGATCACCGAGGGCTGGCAGGCCGTGGATATCGGAACGGAAACCATCCGGCTTTATGAAGCGGAGATTGCCAAAGCTAAGACGATTCTTTGGAATGGTCCGGTCGGCGTGTTTGAAATCCCGGATTTTGCTAAGGGCACACGCCAACTGGCCGTTGCGTTAGCGAACTCCCACGCCAAAACTATCATTGGCGGGGGCGACTCCGTTACGGCGGTGAATCAATTTGGGCTAACCGATAAAATGACGTTTATTTCGACTGGTGGCGGGGCCTCGCTGGAGTTGTTGGAAGGCAAAGTCCTTCCTGGTGTAGCCGCGCTTACCGACAAGTAGTCATGCGCAAGAAGATTTTGGCAGCCAATTGGAAGATGAACCTCACTCAGGTGGAGGCGGAGTCCTACGTGGAGGCGTTCTTGAAAGAAGTAGGCCAGGTGAACGATGTCGAGATCGTGATCATTCCTCCGTTCACGGCGCTTCCGACCTTGGCTCAAGCCTCGGGCGAGGCGCCGTTTATCCGCCTGGGAGCCCAGAACCTGCATTGGGAACGAAACGGGGCGTTTACGGGTGAGATCAGTGCAACCATGCTGCGAGCTCTGTTCGTCAAGTATGTCGTCATTGGACACAGTGAACGCCGTGCACTGTTCGGGGAAACCGACGAGATGGTTCGAAAGAAAGTTCACACGGCTTTGGAAGCCGGTCTTCGACCTATCATGTGCATTGGCGAAAGCCTGGAAGAGCGCGAAGCCGGGGCATGCCAAAAGGTCCTGCACCGCCAGGTCGAGCAAGGTCTAAAGGGGGTGACCAATGACCATCTGGCTGACGTTGTTTTTGCCTACGAACCAATCTGGGCGATCGGCACGGGGCGAACCGCCACGCCTGCTCAAGCTGAAGAAGTTCACGCTTTTCTCAGGTCATTGCTCGCAGAACTCTTCGACCAAGGCGCAGCCGATCGAACGCGCATTCAGTACGGTGGCAGCGTCAAGCCGGAGAACACCGAGGATCTAATGCGCCAGCCCAATATCGACGGTGCACTCGTCGGCGGAGCCAGCCTGGATCCGCACAGTTTTGCGCGGATCATTCGGGCGACGGAGAAGGCGCTGGCAGTGTAGTGGGGTGGGGCGAGGCTCCTGATCTTTCTGAAGGTTTTCGCAGGGTAAGCCGGTAGGTCTTATTTTTGGCGAGCTGCTTCCGAGGCTTGCCGTCGAGCCGTCGTGCCATGAGCGAGCGGGTTGTCTGGTTGCTGGTCTCTGGATCTTGGTCACGTCCCGGGTTCGGCTCGGCGGCGGTTTGGCGTTGCTTACGAAATGATTGGTACCGCCATGGTCCCTGTGAGAACGCTCTGGCCGTTCTGGAGCCTCGCCCTACGAGGGGCCTCGGCCCTACCGAGGGGCCTCGCCCTATCAATCTGGTCTCAGGAATTCTTGGACGCTGGGGTAGCGCTGGCTTGTTTTTTCTCTGATTGGGACGGCCGAATTTTTACTTTCTGACCGGCAGCGATACTGTCGGAGGGATTGACGATCACTTGGTCTTCGAGGGTCAAGCCTTGGGTAATTTCCAGTTGAGTACCGAGGTCTCTGCCGATCTTAATCTTCTTCAGCTCAACAGTATTGTTTTGGTCCACCACGCCAACGGCGGCGCCTTCCGACCTGAATAGTAACGTGTTAGCTGGGATCAACACGGATCGGTTGTTGCTTCCGGTGACCAGGTGAACCTGAGTATAGGCCCCCGGGAACAATTCGCCAGATTCGTTGGGGACATCCACTTCCGTCAGCAACGTGCGGGAGTTCGGATCGATCGCGCCGGCGGTGCGAACCACTTTACCGGAAAACTCTTTGCCGGGAAATTCATTGAACTTCAAATCGGCGTTGGCTCCGACAACCACATCTTGCGCCATATTTTCTGGCACGTTGATGTAGACCCGCAGCGGTTTCACCTGCGCTACGATAAAGAGCGGGTTACCTGAGCCGGAGTTAACTAGCGCGCCGATATCCGTATTTCTCGCGGTTACAATTCCAGCGAATGGAGCTTTAACGATCTTGAAGTCTTCGAGTGCTTGCAGGCTGAGCACAGCGGCTTCATCAGCATTGACAGTGGCTTGTTTTACTCCCAAGTCGCTGGCCGCGGTATCAAAATCCTGTTGGGCAATGACCCTGCGTTGCAACAGGTCCTGATCCCGTTTGTAGGTAACCTGAGAGAGATCAAACGAAGCTTGTGCTTCCTTCAGGGTGGCCCTCGCCTGGTTCAATTGCTGGTCAACTTGCGGGGTATCGATCTCGGCTAGAACATCACCGGACTTCACGTGGGCGCCGATATCGAAGTACCATTTCTTCAGGTAGCCGCTGGTTTGGGCGAAGACCGGCGCCTGGATGTAAGCTTGCGACTGGCCCGGTAGATCCACCGAGACGGCCGCCGCCAGCCTTTCTGGTTTTACCACAGAAACGGTCACTTCCGCAGCGTTCTGATTGGCTTGTTGTTGGAGGTTCTCAGTGGCGGCGGAACGACTTATGACTCCATACACCGCGAAAGCCGCGAGGCCGACGGCCGCGGCAAATAAGAATAGCAGTAGCCCAGCGGTTCGCTTCGGCTTGCCTTTGGCGCCGGCCGTCTTCGGTTCAGGAGCCGGCTCTGGTTTCTGGTTTCGTTGAAGAACAGTCTCATCCATATCGTTTCAATTCCAAGGGAGCCTGAAGATCATGGTTTAGCGGATTCAGCTTTGTCGGCCTGCTCAGGAAAGTGGTAGTGGCGTCGAACCATCATAAAAACGGTGGGTACGAAAAATAAGGTGCCGATGGTGGCCAAGATCAGACCGCCAATCACGGCTCGGCCGAGAGGCGCGTTTTGTTCGCCGCCTTCACCTAAGCTCAAAGCCATAGGCACCATGCCGATAATCATGGCTAAGGCTGTCATGACAACCGGTCGCAGTCGAATGTATCCGGCTTGCAGCGCCGCTTGATACGAGTCCCTCACTTCTTGCAATTTTTCGTTAGCGAAGGTGATCACCAGCACGCTGTTGGAAGTCGCAACACCCACGCACATGATCGCACCCATCAATGCCGGAACACTGAGCGTCGTGCCGGTGAGAAAGAGAATCCAAACGATACCGGCTAAGGCGCAGGGGAGCGCGGTAATGATGATGAACGGCTCGGTCCAAGATTGGAAGTTTACCACCATCAAGAGATAAACCAGCAGGATCGAAAAGATGAGACCGATGTAGAGGCCCGAGAATGACGACTCCATCGTCTTGGTTTGGCCCCGAACGTTGATGATACTGCCCTTGGGCAGATCTTTAGCCGCCGCGTCTATCAGGGTCTGGACTCGGGCCGACACGTAACCGAGGTCTTTCCCGTCGACGTTGCCGTAAATGTTAATGACCGGGCGGATATCGTAGTGGTCGACAACCGGTGATGTCGTGCTTCGAGAAATCTCTGCCACGTTAGCCAAAATTTGCGGAGTTCCGCTGCCGCCGAGAATCGGTAAATTCCGGAGCGCGTCCAGCGAGTCCATTTGGTATTGCGGCTCCTGTGTGCTCACCTGGTAGTTAACCCCGTTCTTTGGATCCACCCAAAAGTTCTGGGTAGTCGATTGCGACCCGGCCAAAGCGCCCAGGACGCTGTTAGCCACATTTTGTTCCTGAATACCAAGCATCGAAGCCTTGGTTCGGTCGACAATCACGTTCAGGCGAGGCACATCGTTTGGCTCTTGGATTCGCAAATCCACCAAGCCGGGCACCTTCCGCATTTGATTCATTAGCCGGCTAGCGAACTGGAAATTAGCGCTTTTGTTTAGACCTTGGATTTGAATATTGATTGGCGCCGGTAGGCCGAAATTGAGGATTTGAGCCACAATATCCGCTGGAGGAAACCAGAACTCAATGTCAGGAAATTCTTGAGGCATCTGGCTCCGGATGGCCCGTACGAATTGGTTAGTAGGTCCGTGATTCTCTTTCAGTGAAACCAGGATATCGCCATCGGCAGCGCTGGTAGTTCCACTAGTGTTATAGGAGAGGTTGATACCGCTGTAGGGGATCCCCAGGTTATCGATAATGCCCTCAAGCTGATTCGCCGGAATTATCCTGCGCAGCATTTGCTCGATCTCGTCTGCGGTGCGCGCCGTTTCCTCAATACGGGTTCCTGCCTTCATCCGGATATGCATGTCGAACCGGCCGGCGTCGACGCTGGGAAAGAAGTCCTCACCCAGGAAAGGACAGAGAATCAAGGAAGCCGCCGCGAATGCCAACACTGAGACGATGGTGATCTTGGGATGACGCAAGCAAATGGCTAAAAGATCCCGATACCCTTCGCGGAATTTGGTGAAGTTGTTCTCAAAAGCGAGTGAGATCTTCCCAAAGATGGTCCTGGCGCGCACTGGCTCGTGGGAACGATGTCGTTCGAGTTCGGGCGGCAATAGGTATTTAGCGAAGGTTGGAACGACGGTTCGCGAAAGAAGGTACGAGGCCAGCATGGCAAACACCACCGCCTCAGCCAATGGCACGAACAGATATTTTGCTGTCCCGGCCAAGAAGAAAATAGGGACAAAGACGATGCAAATACAGAGGGTCGATACCAAAGCCGGAACCGCGATCTGGGCTGCGCCCTGGAGGATGCAGTGATGCATGGTACCCCCTTCAGCCATGTTGCGGTGGATATTCTCGATTTCGACGGTGGCATCGTCGACCAGAATACCGACCGCCAGCGCCATGCCGCCAAGGGTCATAATGTTGATGGTCTCACCAAGGGAGTTCAGGACAACGATGGAGCAAAGAATAGAGAGTGGGATCGAAACGCAGATAATCAAGGTGCTGCGCCAACTGCTCAAAAATAGAAGGATCATCAGCGCCGTTAGCGCCGCGGCGATGACCGCTTCACGGACCACGTTTTGAATGGCGGCGCTGACAAAGATCGATTGATCCGTCAACAGGGTAAGGTTGAGATTGTCAGCGCCCGGCGGAAGCGTCTGTTTGATCTGCGGTAATTTCTTTTTTACTCCTTCAACAATGTCCAGGGTAGAGGCAGCTCCGATTTTCTGAACGTCGAGCATAGCGGCTCTGGACCCGTCAAAGCGAACGACATTGGTCTGAGGAATGAAACCGTTACGAACATTTGCCACGTCCCGGACATAGATGGTGGTGCCGTTGGGTAGCGACTTGATCGGCAGGGCGTTCAGCTCGTCGATGGTTGCTGGGCTGGAGTTGAGATCGACCTGGTACTCGAACTGCCCGATTTTCATGGTCCCGGAAGGGAGAATCAGGTTTTGGCTGCCCATCGCATTGACGACGTCGCTCGGCGTCATGTTGAGGGCCTGCAACTTCTGGTAGTTGAGATCCACCGATACGAATCGCTGTTTTCCGCCGTAGGGGTAAGGGACGGCTGCGCCGGGCACCGTGATCACCTGGGTCCGGACGAACTGCAGCGCCAAATCGTTGAGTTGTTGCTCCGAGAGGCCCTGCCCTGATAGTCCGATTCGAAGCACGGGAACGTTCGTGGCCGTGTAGGCGATCACGAGCGGCGGGGTCATGCCCGGCGGCATTTGGCGAAGCGCCGCCTGAGAAATGGAGGTTATCTGGGCGACACCGGCAGCTAAGCTGGCCGACGGCTGCAGAAATACCTTAACGACCGCGATACCGGAAAGCGATTGCGACTCGATATGCTCGATATTATCGACGGTCGTGGTCAACCCTCGTTCGAACAGGGAAGTAACGTGGGCCTCCATCCCCTCGGGGGACATGCCGGCGTAATTCCAGAGAACGGAAACGACCGGGATATTAATGGAAGGGAAGATGTCCTTCGGACTTCTCACGATAGCCACGACGCCTGCGATCAAGATCAGGATCGCGAAGACGGTGAAAGTGTAGGGACGCCTAAGAGCTAAAGCTACGATCCACATGGGTTACGTTCAGGTTCGGGAGCGGAGAAAGGATCCGGACAGGAGATTGGTAGTATCAGGGGCGGCGCCTGTAACCGACAGTTTGGTCAACGTCGCCTTCGTGTTAGATTGTTTGGTTCGGGCCCCTTCCGGAGTACCCATGCGCCGGGAAAGGTGGTCGTTTGGATCCGCACGTTGTGCGATCTGCACGGACTCCGGTGCATTAAGCGGCTTGTCATCGTATTCGCGTTCTCGTCTGTGCCTTGGGGAGAGCCTGTTTCTTTTGTAAACAGTCAACACATTAAGCAATCGTCTTGCCAAATGACCGTAGGCGCGAATCGAAGCACTCCAGCATCGAGTTCGAGGAGCCGTCGGATGGCGTCAGAGCGGTCAGCCCAAACTTAGTCTCGAGCAGCTAATCCTTGGCTCGCTGCGAAAAAACTCGCCGTTTTTTTGGGAGCCGTTAGCTCGCGCCAATCAACGATTTATTTCGGATCCGTCCGTGTGCGAGCTGTCGAGTTTAGCTGTTTCTTCCTCGGTCTCTGACCAAGTTCAATGGATTCGATCTCGGAAATTAGCTGCTGCACATGGCTAAGAGCAGCCCGCCCGCGCTTGCTGGTAAGCAGCCGGTCGAATTTAGTAGTTAACCGGGAAGCGTTCTTAAGGGTAGATGGTAGCCTTGGAGTCCCGATGCGCCGAGAAAGGTTGTCGTACAGGTCGGCCAATTTAGCGATCTGTACGGTCTCCGGTGCATTGCGCAGCTTAGCGTTGTATTCGCGTTCTCGTTGGCGCTTGGGAAGAGCCTGATTTTTCGTCAACAAATCAACATATTGGGCGATCGTCTTGCCGAATAGGTCTTCGATTTCTTCGATCTCGGTATCCGTGTCCTCGACGACGTCGTGAAGAATCGCGGCGACAATGGTGGCGGTATCCTTAATCTGGAACAAATCTCTCAGGATCCAGTTCACGCGAACAACATGCGCGAAGTAAGGGGTAACTCCGTCCAATGAGACCTGCTGGCGATGTTTGAACGCGGCGTACCGGAACGCGTGGAGAACGAGTTGGGTCGGGGAGTTGAGCTCGGACTGCGCCGGGTCTTTGGCCGACAACCAGTTGAGCAGGTTGGCTGGCCTTGGTCGGGACGAGCTACCACTCATCCGGCTGTCCGATTGTCCGCGCTTGTCCACGATCCGTTTTTCCCGCCGTTATTTCTGCGGACAAGCCTGAGCTCATCCCGGCTGGATTCTAGTCGGTTGTGAGAATCGCGGCTGCCGCCGAGTACCCATGGAGAAAGCTGCGGCTTCCGACCGGGCCAATCTCTCCATTGCAGAACAATCCGGCAGTCGGACAGGCTTTAAACGCTTCCGCGACGATACCGGCGTCGTGGTTCGAGACACCAAAAAGACTTCGGCCGCGGCCGTTGCAGACGAACAAGAGGATGCCCAGCGCTTCCTGAATTTCTGCAGCGCTCGCCCGGCACGCCTCCAACATGTCTTGATGCGCGGATTTTGGATCTCGGACTTGAAATTGAACGGTTTGCCCTACCCTGGGATAGGCGGCGACGGCTAATGCGCCCATCTGCGGGTCGGCGCCAAGAATATTCCGGATCAGGAAATCGCCTCGCTTGAACTCGTCGATGTATTCGGAGGCGGCCAAGCCAAGAAACAGGTTATTGCGGACGGCGTTGCGTTCATCGGCAGGAATCGTCATGAAAGCCGACTCCAGCGTCTGATAGGCAGAGACGTTGCCGATCTCTAAAATAAAATTGTCTTCCGCCTTGGTGATGGGGGAAGCATCGCCGATTGGACGGCATCCCTGGCTGATGAGGGCTCGAAGGCGCAACGGAGACTTGAGTCCGACCAGCAGAATCGATGCGGTGGTGAGTTCGCCGTCGCGGAACAGAAAATAGTCGGATTGTTTGCCCGCGGCTAATCCACCGACAATTGGGCGTTCCGGATAGGCCAGGTTCCAGCTGGTCAACCAATCTTCCAGTTCATGCAAGGCCGGGTTTGCCAGTACGATCCAGCCGCGACTGACCTCTGGCCCGATATTGGTAAGCTCGTGCCACGATTCCGGAGCATTCGAATCGATGTCCTCTTCAGAAATGCTGAACACGTCAAAGCTGTCTTCTGGTAACACCAGTAACATCACGCTAAGCCCCGATTGCCCTTCCAGTTCGGTTTCAAACCCGATGACGGCGGAGCCGGAACAACCCACCAGCCGTGGTACGTGAGCGTGAAGACGTATGAGTTCCAGGGTGTCTTCCAAGTGAGGTTGCCAGTCCGGGGTGACGAAAACGAATCCCAACGCGGCGTTGGCCCCGAGTTCGGTTCTTAGCTTCCGAGCCAACGAAACGACCTGCTCCTCGGAGTAGATTCCGGCATAGAGATAGGAAGCCGCTTTGACAGTCATTGCATCAATCTACGAAGCCGCATCCCAGATTCAAAACATCCTAGATGCCGCGTGTCCATTTTCTTTTTTGACTCGACCGCCTCTGGAAATATTCCAGCTATGCTTTAATTTTTGCTTTCTTCAGGCGGTTGACGCGAAATAGGCCGCCTTGGTCCGGCGCCCGAGGCTTCGTCGACCTGGTGATTAATCCGAGCGGTTTGCTTGCGGTGCTCAAAGATTTGCGATCGATTCAGGCTGATGAACGTGATCATTACCGGAGGGCCTAGTAGCGAACCGATTGATGAAGTTCGTCTGATCACCAATCGGTCTACCGGTGAACTCGGGCTGGCACTGGCTTACTCTTTTTCGCAGCGAGGTCATACCATAAAGCTCTTTCTCGGGCGACTCTCTCAATTCCGGCACCCGGAAGCCACTTATTTTGATCGCAACGAAGACCTTGAGCGGATGCTTCGAGCAGTTGGTAATACCGAGTCTATCGATGTCGTATTGCATGCGGCTGCGTTGGCCGATTTTCAGGTTACCGCAATTCGGGCCGGCGATGGTCCGGTCGCTCCCGGCAAGATCGGCAGTGAACACCAACAATTATCGGTCGAGCTTACGCCTAAATCAAAGGTGATCGCCCAGCTGCGAGATTTTTTTCCCAGCGCCTTGATCGTTGGTTGGAAATTGGAGCCGGCGGCGACCCGGGACGATCTCGTGCGCGAAGCAACCGTTCAGATACAAAAGAATCGGACTGATGCCTGCGTGATCAACGGCAGAGCTTTTGGCGCCGGTTTTGGATTTTGTACCGCCGAAGGGTTGGTCCAATCGTTCGCATCTAAGCCCGAGTTGGCAGCGTTTCTAGCCGACTGGGCCCAGGGCCTAAGAGGTGATCGGTAGGGACGAGCTCCCGCTCGTCCGTCGGGATCGGCGCGGGGAAGCCCCACGGACGAGCGGGAGCTCGTCCCTACCGGGCGTTCTCGGTCCGGGGCTGCCGGAGCGTTGAATAGGGTTGCAAGGCCGATCGCTTAGACTATGGTCCGGTTTCGCCGTACGTCGCGCGATTAGCTCAGTGGTAGAGCGCTTGCTTCACACGCAAGAAGTCGCAGGTTCGAACCCTGCATCGCGCACTCCTCGGAAGGCTTCCGAATCCGCTCTGAAAGCCAATCTTCGAGTAAGACCCCAATTCTCAACTATAAGGCGCTAGGGCAGAGAAAGGCCCGTATAAGGCACATAAAGTAGCCAAAATGGTAGAATTTTTGATAGCTTGTAGACTGCTTGCCTAAGTGGTAGAACATGCCGCGATTTATGCGGCAGAAAACGAAGATCGGAAGGCAGGTGACGGCGGGACTCTACCGGATGCCTGGATCACCTTATTGGTGGTATCGCTGGTCAGAGAATGGGCAGCGGTTCGCGGTGAGCTTGATTTGGCGCTTTCAGCCAACATCGGCGGTACGAACACCGGGAAGTCCTTCTTGGGCATACTAACATAAATTGACAGAAAAGAACCGAGGGGCGTACCGGCCTGTTGGCCCTCTTTTGCCAGCAACTCTTGCAGGAGCTGGTCATATTTCTTCGTATCCGGGTGTTCGGGTCCCAATACCTTGTGGGCTCCGTCTACGGCCCGCTGTGCAAGTTCCCTGGCTTCGCTCTCAGAACCCTCAGCGCGCAAACAACAGGCCAGATAAAAGCATGTGTCAAGCGTGTCAGGATGCTCGGGACCTAGCACCTTTTCTCTGAGCTTAAGCACCGCGCGAAATTCCGCCTCAGCCTCGGCATACTTGCCTTGCCCATAAAGCGTCTTCGCCAGATTGCCGCGCGTGTATAGCGTGTTAGGATGCTCGGGGCCGAGCACTTTTTCTTCGAGCTTGATCACCGCGCGAGCCTCCAACTCTGCCTCGCCATACTTACCTCTGGCAGCAAGCACTTCAGCCAGATTGCCGCGCGTCAGAAGCGTGTCAGGATGGTCCGGGCCGAGCACCTTTTCTTTGACCTTGATCACCGCGCGATACTCTGCTTCAGCCTCGGCATACTTGCCTTGCCCATAAAGCGCACCCGCGAGATTGTTGCGCGTGCCTAGCAAGATAGGATCCTCGGGGTCGAGGACCTTTTCTCTGAGCTTGATCACCGCTCGATACTCCGTTTCAGCCTCGGCAGATTTGCCTTCGTCATCAAGCGTACCTGCAAGATTGTTGCGCGTGTATAGCGTGTCAGTATGCTCGGGGCCGAGCACTTTTTCTTCGAGCTTAAGCACCGCGCGAAATTCCGCTTCAGCTTCGGCATACTTGCCCTGGTGATAAAGCGCGCCCCCTAGATTATCTCGCGTTGTCAGCGTCGTAGGGTGGTCGGGCCCGAGCAATTTTTTTTCAAGCTCGATCACCGCGCGGTACTCTACTTCAGCCTCGGCATACTTGCCTTCGTCATCAAGCGTGACTGCAAGATCGTTGCGTGTCCTTAGTGTGTCGGGATGCTCGGGGCCGAGGGCGTGCTCGCGCTCCTTTAGCACTTCGCGTAAGGTGGTCTCGGCGAGATTGTATTGACCTTGATCGGTGAGGATCCAGGCAATGGCGAACTGCACACGGGCCCACTCCACAGGATCGCGCGTAATGTCGGTGAGCGCCTCGGCATCGTGGAAACGCTTTAATGCATCGGCATATTCGATCCGCTCGTCGGCTGCCCAGCCAGCGAGTTCAAATGCTTTGATCGCTTCTGCGTTCTTCGAAGGACCAGCCCGCTGCGCTTCGTCAGCCGCCGCGAGCGCCAATCGTTCCGCCTCGCTGTAATCCTTGTCTACGTAAGCGGCATTGGCTCGTTCGTAGGTGGTTGCATTCGGTGATTTCTTTAGTTCCTCTGCGAAACGCGGGAGCTGTTCCTTCAACGTCTTAGGATCGATTCCGAGCTGTTTGCCAAGTTCCTCGTAGGTTCGCTCCTCAATTTCCTCAGGTTTCTGTCTGGGCTGTTCTTGGCGCACTTTGTTTTGTACTTCCGCAAAAGCATTGACTCCCTGCAAAAGTAACACTTTGTCGATCTTGGCCATGAGTTGCTGGTTGGCCTGCCGCTGTTCCTCATTGGCCTGCCGCTGTCCCTGTAACACCCAAACGCTAAGGCCCACGCTCAGGACGAGCAGCACACCGACAAGAGTGCTCCATCGCCTGACGCCACGCCGCAGCCGGGTGAGATCATCGCGCAGCTTGAGCACGCTGGCTTCGAGGCCTTCCCGGCTGCCGAGGGGGTGGTAGAGATGGGCCTCGGCTTTTAGCCGAGCGCGGTAGTCGCCCTGCAGTTTCTGCTTTTCCTCGTCCTCTTCTTCGTGCGGGTCGGCGGGAAAAGTCTCGTCCAGGAACAGATACCAGACTTTCCTTCCTTTGCCCTTGGCATAAAGGGCTTCGTATTGGGTGTAGCTTACCCGGCCGAATTGCTCGTCGATTACCGGCAGCTCGGCTCCGTAGCATTTGCCCACGAGTTGCACAACCCCTTTGCAGGAGTCAATCCGGCGGCGAAGCATCGCGCGCAGATCCCCCTCTTCAGTGCCGAAGATATCCTGCCACTCCGGCTCGTAACCGAGGAAGGTGAGCGTGTTGGCCACAAGCTGTCGGGCGCTTTTCAGCTCACGGCTGACGGCAGAGATGAAGATTACCGGACGGGGAGACATGCCGATCCTATCGCCATGGATTACCTAATTTTCGCCGCACGAGATTGACTGTTCTACCAGGCTTTTTCAACCCCGCTAGCAGGGTTATGACGCCACAAACCCGGACGATTGGCGAGAATTTTGCAGAGACAATGGGCCGAACACACTTCGCGTCGGCAACCACACCGGCCGAACTCTCTGCCTTGATCCGCTCTTATGCGACACTAGAATCCCGTTTCTTGAGGGTGACGAACAAACATAGATCAACGCAGGAGAACAAGGAGATAGACGCGACGGTTGAGCGTCTACGGGAGTTTATTCGGCTCAACTACGTCTCTGCTGGCGAGGTGGCGAGACGCATCGGGGTAACGGATTCATCTGTGAATCTCTGGCTCATCGGAAAAACTCGGCCAGCCAGGCCGGAGCAGATCACCACCTTTCTGGATTCTCTGCCAGTTGAGGCGTATTCAGGCATTGCGCCAGTCGGCTACCAATATCGCGAATACAAGAACTGGCGTGGCATTCCGAAGCCACGGCGTTGCCATTTTGTAAGCAAGCAAAGGGCGAGGTTCGCAAGGTAAAAGGCGGGTACCAAGGCGTTTGCTGTAACTGCGAAGGAACGGGACCGAAACGGGAGAGCTTTAATGATGCGCTGAGGGCGTGGAATGGTCGAAAGCCTCAGTCTTAGACTGACTTCATTTACTTCCGTCCTTCAATCGAACTACACCGTCTAACTAACAATGATCCGGCCAACGAACCGGTTGCCGTTGGCTACCCGGTACCTTAGCCGACGCATCACACAAGACCGGGAGACCCAAGGCAGACTTTGAGGCTGTGGAGATCAGCCGGGAGCAATATGAGCGAGATCAAGAGATCAATTCTTTAAATTCTAACTTTCTTCGCTCCACGGTAAGCGCCTCTGGCCAAGCTTCTTAGCAATTGTCACCATCAAAGTAATCGTCTAAAAAAAGGTTGCCCATATGAAAACCTATCTCAGTAGAATTATAGCACTTGCCTCAATGTCATCACTATTGGCTATGAGCGGATACGCCACAGTCATTGAGTCGGTACCGTACACCATCAAGACACCCGGTACATACACACTAGACGGGAATTTGACCTATTCAGGCACCAGCCAGGCCATTACAGTGAGTGCGACCAGCGTGGTGATCGATCTCAAGGGCTTCACCCTATCGGGAACTGGCCCTTTTAATGGGCAGATCGCGATTTACTGCCAGAACGCCGACAACGTCACCGTCCAGAACGGTAGGATCGAACTGTTTACTGACGGGGTTGATTTTCAAGCGGGCGCACAGGAGGTCGTACAGAACCTCACCCTCCTTAACAATGAGCTTAGCGTGATTATGCAGGGCTGCAGCTATTGCACGATCCAAAACTGTCTTATCGTGGGCGTGGGCCAAGCCGATACCAACAGTTACGGCGTCTATCTGACCAGCGGCACGGGCATCGTCGTGAAGAATTGCCAAATAGCGAACGATTATGTGGGTGGCTATACAGCGTCGAGCAGTGGCAACATCTTCATCGGAAACCAGCTGACGAACTGCGCAACCGGTTTGCAGTTGGATACTACGAATCCGGATAAATACCAAGGGAATGTGACGACCGATTGCTTTGCGCCTTTTGCCGGTGGCACAGCTGTCGGCGACGACAATAACTGACGACCCGCTTGCCAGAGCGAATCGTGGAGCCAGAAGTCGGGAGTCAGTAAGATTTCTGACCACTGCAGGCTCCAGCCTTGCGATTTATCGCCGGTTTGCTTCGCATAGAAGTACGCGTCGACCTCGTTCAATCCAACGGCTGATAATATCTTCGAGTTGCCAATCATGGCCCCTCGAACCGCCGAATCCTTGATAACGTCGTACTGCTGAACTACGGCCAGAATATTGCAGCCGAACTTTCGCATCTGCCGGTAGTATTCCTGGATCATCTTGGTACCTCCGGGAATATCGAGAGTTCGCGCCGCTTCTTCGAAGATGGCGATCTTGGGTACCGCTCTCGGCATCGGCTCACAGCTGATCGCCTAAGTAATAGTGAACCACCGACTCGCTATGCTTCAGGTTAGCCGGTAACCTCTGGATCGTGCCAAAGAAAAAACGCCAAACCAAAAAGCAGCCTGAGCCGGTAACCACGGCCAGTACAGACAATCAGCCTAAGACCCTAATGCACCGGATCTTTGAGCGTCAGCGAGCCGAGCTTGAGCGGCTGAGCGAGGATATTCAGAAAGTCATCTTCCTTGGCTGGTAGAGTCTCCTTCAGACTGGTAGAGTCAAGTGGTATAGCACGATAGCTGATCTAGTATTTAAGCCTATCTACGGATGGCAGCATCTTGCTTCACACGCAAGAAGTCGCAGGTTCGAACCCTGCATCGCGCAAGCCTTTTCTCCTACGCTCCCCAGGAGAATTTCTCTTTGAGGGTGACTTTGGACCCCTGAAAAAGACGTTAAGCGACGTTTTAACGTTCTTTTAACGTTAAAATTGAGTAGAGTAAGTCGAAGCTAATGCCTGAGCTTGCGCGTCCGCGATAGGAAATATTCGAAGGATCGGTAGCGGTCGCGGTAACGGAATTTCCATAGAGTCCGGGGAGGATAGTGGCGGTAAAAGACTCGTAACTGTAAGCCCAGTTAAGTCTTGAAGTTTTTCGATCCAGAAGCGGTGCATCGCACGGGAGATCAGATACCGGGACCACCGAGATGTAGCGCAAGAACAAAGGAACTCACAATGTATAACATGAGCGCTTCACAAAAGACCTATGTAACATACCAGGGGATGTCGCTCGACCTCAACCGTACATCAGGTCGATCCGACTCGGATATCTGCATCGCGGTAAGTGGAGGGACGCGCAATGGAATATAAGGCCATAGGCGGAATCGCCTTTGATTTTGGAAGTCTGACACCCCCGAACGGTCAGTTATCGATATATGCGATGGGGTTAAACAGTCAGATATTCTATAAATCATGGGACTCGATTAAATGGCATCCCTCGCAAACAGACTGGTTCCTCCTGGACGTTGGATTCATGGGATGCCCGCAAGTCTCAGATCAGGCTGGTGGTTATACTCCCGATGCCATCACGGTTGCCGTTCTTTATATAAATCGAACCGCAGTGATTGACGATTTCGTTTATCCGTTTGTCTTGGGTGGATTGGAATCCACTACTCCGCAAAACATCGAAAACTTCGTTAACTCCGGAGGAGGGGTTCAATTCGCTGGCCCACTCAATGTGACGCAAGCTGGCGTTGCCGCGACACTGAGTGGAGGCTCAGCCGTACTGGCGTTTGTCGGACGCGGCATCGACAATCAAGCATACCTCAAAGTATATTCCACAGGGGCTGGTGACTGGACCGATTGGATTCCCTTAGTGGGTTTACAGCTTCTCAGCGAGCCCGTGGTCATTTCACAGGGAAGCCTTATCCGTATCTTCGCTGTCGGTTTGGACCGCCAAATGTACGTTGCGGGGGCTAATGCGACGAATACCTTGGCCTACGCTCCTCAAACTGTCTATCCGCCTATTCCGCAACCCTATCCACCACCTCCGTTACCGGGGTTGATCCCTTGGCAACCGGCAGGTGAATGTTTTTTCAGCGACCCGGCGGTTGTGATGTGGGACGCTACAAGAATCGACGTTTTTGGAGTTAGCTCGAACAAGGACCTGTTGCACCGAGCCATGGTAAACGGGAATTGGATCATCGATTGGGAAACGCTGGGAGGAGCATTTGACAGCCCACCCGCAGCGGTTGCTTGGGCTCCCAACCGCTTGGACATATTCGGGCTCGGTACCGACGATGAAATGTATCACAAATGGTGGGCGGGTAATGCGTGGGGGCCATCTCAAACCGAATGGGAACCACTAGGTGCTCCGCCGGACATTACGTTCAACAGCGCTCCCTTTGCACTTTCAACCGGTCCGGACAACCTACATGTATTCGCAATCGCAACAGATGGTGGAATGTATCACAAAGCGTGGAATGGCGGCCCTGATTGGATTCCTTCCAAGTTAACTTGGGATTCTTTAGGCGGTCAGCTTAGCATTCCCAGCACATTGCCATTCCTGCCGCCGCGCCTTGATTTCGATCAGGAAATCGTCTTTAACGATGGCACTCCTGTTGGTGGTAATATGCACGTTACCCTCTTCAACGATGGGTCAAGTAACTTCTCGGGACATCTTCATGATTCAGGTTTTTGGAGTTATGCGTGTAGCATCGGGTACGTCATTGTCGATAGTCAGAACCGGGCCTACACATTCGAGACTGACGGGCATGTGTGGGGGACAGACCTTCCCGGTTCTCGAGACCTGAACTGGAACAATTCAGGCGCTCAGAGTGTGGTTCTTCAGGATAACTGGGGCGATTTGTTTGGCTGCGGCGGGACAAGAGTCGATTGGGAAGTTATCGCTGAGACCGATCCTCCGGGGGGCTTGGTTCATACGGCTCCCGTCGTGCTCCAAAATTTGGGAGGAGCCTCCGCCTTTACGGTGATTCCACTCGTCACTTTTTGAAGGCTGGGCTTTTTACGCGAGCGCGGACTCCGCGTCTGCGTCGCGCCCCCCTGGGCCAATTACCTCCCCGTTGTCGCATGGATAGCCAACGTCGCGAAATCAATAGTCGGACTAGCTTCATCCTCGCTTCCGAAAATCCAAACATCGCCCGGTGACGGGACTACTCCGGCAAAGAGGACATCATCAAGGAACGTGCCCTTCGTGGGATCGGGACTGGGTGCAATTGTCCAATTGGTCCCGTTCCAGTGCAAAACCAGTGTCATCTGGTGCCCCGATCCATTGTCTGCGAAGTAGGAACCAAACGCCCAGATGTCATTCGCTGAATTCGCCGTCAAACCCAGCAAACGGTTCGATTGACTGACACTATTGGGTCCTACATTCGGGCTCGGCACGACCATCCAGCTCGTTCCATCCCAGTGTTCGATCAAGGTCAGAGTAGCGGCCTCCTTCGGAGGTGCGACCGGCGTTGAAAAGCCTACCGCCCACGCATCGTTCGGCCCCAGCGCCAACACGGCGAGCAACCTATTTCTGCCGTTGCCTGCATTGGGAGTGGCTACACTCTTCCAGTGTTTGCCATCCCAGTGCGTTGCGAAAGTGTGGTCTGTCGGTACGCCTTTGAATCCCACGGCCCAGGCATCATCGATGGCGTCGGCAGAGGCGCCATCCAGCGACTGAAAGTCGCGCGCGAGTACAGTTGTCGCCGTCCAAGCCGTCCCGTCAAAGTGCTCGAAAAGGGAGAAGCCCACTCCTTCTTTTACCAGATTGCCGATCGCCCAAACGTCGGTCGCCGAGGTCGCGGTCATGGCGAAGATCTGCGGTGCTTCGTCTGTCGCAAACGATGGGCCCGGAAACACGCTCCACTCGGTTCCATTCCACTGCTCGATCAGTTGCCCCGGACTCGACCCGTCAATCACGTTTCCGGCCGTCCAGGCCAAAGTCGGAGAAATAGCGACGACACCTTGCAGAAAGGCGCTGTTATCGCCATTGATCATCGGAGCGGGAAAAGCCGTCCATTTAGTGCCATCAAAGTGGATCGTCGACTCGCCCACCGCCCAAATATCCTTTGGAGAAGACGCTGACGCGGCGAAAAGGTCGTTGTTGAAGTGACCCTTTTCGTTCGGAGTTGGGATCACCTCAAAAATAGAACCTGTATCGGCCTGTGCCTGTGCTGGCGTGGCTTGAATCACCGCAATAGCGAATCCGAAAAGCCCGGCACCTATCACAACTGCACCAGCCGCTAAGCCACCCTTCTTCAAGAGGAAGCATCTATTCCTCCGCGTCACAATTTCTGATTGTTTCATTTTGTTTTCTTTTTTGGGAGAGATAGTCCGCAAAGGTACTTACCGACTCCGTAATATTCGATACCCGATGGGTACCCGATTTATTCCCCGATATCGGGTCTATACTTGCCGATTTTCCTGCTACCGGGCGCGTTTCCTAGCTTTAAGCCCTTTTACGTTCGGCAATCAGGTGAGCACAAAAATCCGGATGGCTAGACCGACGCGGATTGATTTCCCAGGCGTTTGGTATCACGTGCTCAACCGCGGTATAGAGAAGCGGTTGATCTTCCACTCACGACTCTGTGTAATAGGCAAAGTGCATCGTGTCGTACTGATACCACTTGCCGCCCCCTGCCCAAGGTCCGGGGAGATTAAGGCGATGGTAAACGAGACTCGCCAGCAATAGCGTTTAGCTGAATGTTCGGCATTGGCAACCAGAGAATCGCGGGCGTATTTTCGAAGAAATTAAAAAATTGGTGATTCAGAAAGTACTCTTTGAAAAACGAGTGCCCTTCATAATCGCCTTGAAATTGCGGTCCGTTCCAAACCCAACACTGATACTCGTCACTCCAAACCCAATCCAAATCAACTGTTGGCGCACCTAATGTGGTCTTAACGGTCTGAGCTGCTGTTTTCGGAGTTAAACTGGCAAATAAGGTTAATCCACATAGACCAAGTAAGATAGTTCTCATAAATTTACCCAATGCTCGCAGGCTTGCAAAATATGCTACTTCGCGACGCGCAAACCCGAGCTTCGCCCGGTTACTGAATCGTCCAGAGCGGAAACGGTTGCCCTGCTTTTAGGTGAGGATCTTCGTGGTAAACAAGATCAAGCTGACCGTTGTGCGTGAAACCCGTGAGGGGTTTCTTTTCTCCGAACTT